>JGI24143J45723_1001369_pt1 | contig 11638 bp, 10 predicted proteins | sample BarGraIncu00432A_FD_45723 | JGI IMG/M metagenome (IMG submission 45723)
TATTTTGTCTTCCAATCTTTCTCAATTTTGTTCCATAATGATGGGTTGAATTTCTCAATATGCTCTCTAACCCCAAATGGATCTATCCCATATTCTTTTATAGCTAGTTCCATAGCTTTTCGCAAGTCTTCACTAATGGAACTATTAAAAGCGTTTTGTATTTTTTGTAATTCACCCTCATCGAGTATTTTTTTACCTACATAATATCCACCTATTTGCCCCTCAAGTTTTATATCAACATTAATAACTAACTTATTTCCTTCCTGCACAACTCTAATTTTCCTATGATATCCGTCAATCAAATAATCAATAGGGTGCCCATCCAAATATATAGCTTTTTTACCTGCTTTAAACTTACCACTTAAAAGTTGAATGTTAATTAGCTGGATGGGTGAAAATACGCCCTTTAATTCATAATCTTCAATTATAGCAGCGCCACTTAATACAAGTTCCTTTCTTTCATTATCTAAACTTATCATAGGTAACAATGCATTCCCATTTTCGCTTAATAATATAAGAAGTTCATTAAGGTTCATGCTCATAATTCTAGAATTTCTATCACTATTGTCCATAAGTCCAGAAATATAATATTGGGTGTTATTTTCCGTTTCTGGTTTGAACTTCAAATAATCCTCGGCAGGGCCATCCGATACGACAACTTGAATCATCCTATTTATGCTAGGGCTCCGCTGCAGATAATCTACGATTTCTTTAACAGTGTCTTTATGATTTAATATATCGCTAGATAATATAAGCAGCTTTGTATGACCAAGATATATATCCCTACTACTTTTTGCCATAGCCTCTGAATAAGCATCCTCCATTGAATAAGCCTGCGTATTAATATATTTTTCCTGAGCACTTCCGCTTTTTTCAGCCCCCACAGTGCTCATATCTGGAAATCCATAAGTTACATTGATCTTTTTAATATTTATCCCGGAAGAAGGTTCTACTAAATTAAGTTTTTTAAGTTCCTTTTCTTTGCCTATATCTTCTCCTACATCTATAGCTATGGTAGATATAAAATTACGCCTATCTATCTCTACTTTATCCCAGCATCCACTAAGCAACATGCAGCAAAAGATAAGTGGCAAAATCTTCTTAAGTTTCATTTGTATTTCCCCCCCTCTCGCGATTTTTCCCCACAAGTAATATAAGTATTGGTAATATTACAAAAAGAAAGATCGCTATTAATAGAACTGGAGTAGTTCCAAACTGCAAGGTATAAAGCTGAGCTATATTATCCGGATATAATGCTACAACATAAATAATAGGCATTAGCAAAAGTGAAGATAACTTAATATCTTTTAATTTAAATACATTTTTAACAATTTCGCCTGAAAAGAAGTAAGTGTTAACAAATGTAGTAAAATAAAAAAATATCCAAAACGCCATGACTATTCCTTCCCAATTTTCTATAAATGTGCCTGATATTTCTAAAGACTGTATCATAGTAATAGTTGGCCATAATAAAATTTTACTTTGCGATTTAGAAAATACAGCTAAAACAAGAATCATTACAACTAAATAAAAAAAAGTTACAAACATAATACTTTTTCTTAATATACGAGATGAATTGTTTTTGTTTTTAAGATAAGGAATAATAAGATAGGCTATTTCTATCCCCCCAAAACAGAATAAAATATATTTAGAAGAACTCAAATAATCCATTGGTTTATTATTAAGCACNGGTAACAAATTNGTAAAATCAGCATTTACTGCGGTGAAAATTAAAACTGTAAATGCAGGAACAAACATAAGCCAAAATGAAATTTCATTAAATTTAACTAGATCACCGATTTCACCTCGAACTAAATAGGTTCCTGTTAAAATAGTAGTCATTAGGATAAATTCTGTAGGCGTCCTCCTTAATAAATATAGTTTAATTACTTCAACGAACTCTCGCATCCCAAGGGAGACAATATAAATGCTATACATTGCAAAGGTAATAGCGAATACTCCACCGAGGATCCTTCCAAAAGTATTTTGCAATATATTTGTCAGATCCTCAAAATTATTTTTCATCATGACCGTATAAATAAGCTGCAGTAATAAACAAATTATTACCCCTGCTACTAACGTAACTATCCACGCGTCGCTACCTACTTTATCTATAACTTCTCTTGGACAAGAAAATATTCCTACACCCACTATAGCTACAGATATAGTAGTGAATAATCCAAAATCTCCAATTATTTTTTTCTCTCTCATAATATCTTTTTACCTCCATGCTAGATGATAATGTTTTTTATTTTTGTCTTATTTTATCTCCTGTTTTCATATATTTAGGTCTTTCTTTTAGCTCAGATAATGGGCCTCTAATATACATATCTTTCAAATCATTAATATCGGTACTAACCGCCGGCGCCAGATATGGTATTCCAAAACTTTTCATTCTAACTAGATGAATAAGAAGTAAAATAAGTCCAATTATTATCCCATAAAATCCTACAATCGCTGAAGCAATAACAAGTAAAAATCTTACGAGTCTAAAAGCTGTCGCGACTTCATAATTAGGAGTTACAAATGTAGTTATAGCCGTGATTGCCACAATAATTATCATAATAGGACTAACTATTCCAGCGCTTACTGCCGATTGGCCTATAACAAGTCCTCCTACAATTCCAATAGTAGATCCAATAGGTCTTGGTAGCCTTATTACAGCCTCCATAAGCAGTGCGAAGAACAGTTCCATGATTATAGCCTCTATAAATGCGGGGAATGGTACGCCTTCCCTTGAAGCCGCTATTGCATAGGCTAACTTAGTAGGTATTATTGATGTATGATACGAGGTAACCGCTACATATAACGCAGGTGCTGTAAGGGAAATAAATATAGCAAAGATTCTAAGAAATCTTATTATAGAGCTATGCATCCACCTTTGATAATAATCATCCGGAGATTGGAACAAATTAGGTAATGTNGTTGGTACAATAATTGCAAAAGGAGAATTATCTACAAGTAGTGCTACTCTNCCCTCATATAGAGCCGCCGCTACTACATCTGGCCTCTCTGTACTTTGTATTTGAGGGAACGGTGAGTATTTGTTATCCTCTATAAGTTGCTCAATATATGCACTATCAAAAACGGCATCAATGTTTATTTTCTCTATTCTACTCGTGAGTTCTTCAAGTACATCTTTATTGACTATATCTTCAATATACATAATCGCCACATCAGTTTTCGATCTAATCCCTATAGATTTAGGTTTAATTCTTAACCTCGTATCCCTAATTCTCCTTCTAACTAAAGCAGTATTAAACCTTATAGTTTCTGTAAAACCTTCCCTTGCTCCTCTAATTACAGTTTCACCAGATGGGTCGCCTACACCTCTCGCAGGCCAAAAACGCGTTGCAATAACATATGCACATTCTAGCCCATCTATAAACATTAATGTGTCTCCAGAAAGCGCTGCCTTAACCCCTTCACTTAATTTATTTACTTCGTGCATATCNGTAACTGCAAGGATGTTGTCTTTTATCTCCTTGGCATTTTCTATTCCCTTTGCAGCCAGCATTAATGGTTCTAATACATAATGATCAAGCAATAGTTTATCTGCCATTCCATCAATGTAAACTAGTGCNGCCTNCCANTCTCCAACATTAAAAGTTCTAAAAATAACATCNGAGTTATCCTTCAAGAGCACTTTTAAGTATGTTATGTTTTCCTCTGAGGCAAGCTTAATTTCGTCATTAATATCTTCATTCATAATTTTCACTTCCTTATATATGTATCACTTAACTAAACATGTTCACTTACAATATCCATCTAAGCACAAATAAAATTGTAGATATAACAATTGTAAGACCTCCTAAGATGCGTGCTTTTCTACTAATTATCCCCATACCGGATTTCTTAAAATCCCTTGCATCTACCGTAAGTACTATCGTGCCCTGTATAAGCATCATTGCTAAAAAATACATATCAAATAAACCTAAAACTTTCATTTTCTTTCTCCCTATTTAAATTTAATTAGTATTATAATGCAAACATTAGAGTTTAATAATTTAATGTTTATTATCTACTTTGCTATAGCTAGTTTTTACGACACGTTAAAAAAATATTCACTTATATAAATATTCACTTATATAAATATAAAAACGTGTAAAAACCATAAAGGTTTTTACACGTTCTTGCATAACATTATAAAATTATATTTAAATTGTTCTTGTCATATATACTTCTTTATATTGAATCTTAAATTTATCATAACACTTTTGAGCCTTTAGCATATCATCAAAAAAAGCAAATATCGTCGGTCCACTTCCAGTCATCATTGAACCTACTGCACCCATTTTACCCATATCTTCTTTTATTCTTTTAAGCACAGGATATTTTCTTAGCGTAACATTTTCCAGTAAATTTTTCATGTCACTACATACATCAACGAGTCTTTCTTCCTGCATAGCTAGTATTAATGCTTCTGTATCAGGATGCTTGAAAATTTTACTAACATCTAAGTTTTTAAAAACATCCTTAGTAGATACTCCAAAATTAGGTTTAACTAACACTAAGATTTGATTTTTAAAAGGTGTAAGAGTCGTAATAATTTCTCCTATGCCTTCACACAAAGCAGTTCCCCCCTTTATACAAAAAGGAACGTCTGCACCTATTTTTACACCTAAATTCATAAGTTCATTATCATCCACATCTATTTCAAATAATTGTTTAAGTGCTTTAAAAACAGCCGCTGCATCTGCACTACCACCAGCCATCCCAGCAGCCACAGGAATGTTTTTTTTAAGATATATGTTTACACCTTCGTTAATATTATAAGTGTCCATAAAAAGTTTAGCAGCTTTATATACCAAATTCTTATCATTTGTAGGTATGTATGGTTTATTACAGCTTATATTAATGCCCTTATTGCATTTTTGAAATGACAGAGAATCATATAAGTCTATGTTTTGCATAATCATTTTTAGTAAATGATACCCATCTTCCCTCTTACCTATTATATCTAAAGATATATTTATTTTTGCATAAGCTTTTACTAACATGATTTTCCTCCAACTCTTTTTATACGACCGAACTTTCCACGAGAAACGTTGTCATTAAAATTAGTATATTACAACAAATTTAATATTGCTACATATACTTTTAAATAAGTCCTTTAAAAAATCAAAATCCTGAAGCGTTATTAATAACGCTTCAGGATTTTTTATCAACTACACTCTCTTTAATTATATAATTATTCTACCTGGTATTATAAGTTTTTGTGAAACCTTTATAACATTTGGATCTTCTATTTGGTTGACTCTTGCAATTTCTTGTATTGTAGTATTATATTTTTTAGCAATTTTCCACAAGGTGTCTGCAACTTGAACTACATAAATTGTAATGCTAGCTTTTTTCACAGGTACTTCACCCTCTATCGGATAAACATCAACTAAAAATTTCTTTTGAACCATATAATTTACTCTAACATACACTTTAACTACAGCTCTAATTGCTATATTTCCTGCCTCTATATCCACATTTATATTCTCTAGAGACACCTTACACATGCTATTCATATTTATCNTAGCACCTAGTATATCNGCGCCGCAGGTAAAAGGAATTTCCTCAGATACTGCAGATAAATATTTTTCTTCATCATCACTTCTATATAATACTGTTACATTCATTATGCCCTCAATTACAACCTTATCTTCAATCACCTTTTTATCTGTTATACAAACACTAGCATTACACATAATNACCTTGCTAGGTTTTGCCATAGTATTATCTAATTCTATATCTCCCTTAACTAATGTCTCGGTTAATAATTGTCCCTGCATTACATTAAGGTTATAATCTTTTTTATCCATCTCAAGTTTTGTCGTTGGTGANTATACATCTTCAATCATATCTACTTCTTCTTTGCGCATAGCTCTTGTATTAGTTTTTATTAAAAACTCTACATCAATAATTCTTTTTTCTCCTAAATCATCTTCCTTAATATCAAACTCCATACCATCTACCTTAAAGTCTGTGTAGTTATCCATATAAGGATTTACATCCTCAAAATCCAGCTCTTTATTAAGCATAACTTCATGTTCAATACAAGTTAATTCTCTGCTATCTTTTCCTTTATATATCATGTTAATTAATGCATAGGCATTAATTTGAATTTTCCCTTCGTACAGTTTTATTTCTTTCTTATGAANATTTACATCATATTTTATTACTTTAGCGATTTCTGGTTTCTCCATTGGAATTTTTATATTAGCTTTCCCAACAAGTTCTCCAGTAAAATTTCTTATTACTTTGTCTATACTAGTAGGATTCTTTAAAAATTGGACATCCTTAACTGCATCTATATCTTTAACTATTTGAAAATTAAAATTTTTATATACTTCGGATTTTGATTTCAAAATACCCTCTAAACATATTTTTCTCTCGTTAACTATTTTACATTCCATATGTTCTACAAAACACTCGGTATCACAAAGCATTTCTGGCATTGCACCCATTACATCAATTGTATTTGAAAACTTAGAACTATACACTACATTTTCTACATCTGTGCGTTCTTGATTCTTTGTCATATAAAGTACGTTATATTGAATTTGACCTTCTAAATATACCTTATTCTCAATTATTTCTTTGGAATTTATTAAAGCTTTGACATCGAGCATTAAGATTTCTCTAACATCTGGNTGGGTATCAGGTATTACAAATTCCTCTTTCACCACTGTATCAACTGTATTTTCTCCTAGTAGTTGCTCATATTCTATGTTTTCTCTTATCAAATTTATCTCCATATTATACCTCCTTGTATTTCTATCGTGTCAGCATTTATGAATTGCTTCTCACTAAAATACCTACTAGTAATATATATAGAAACAATGCCCAAAATATGATATTTGATTTTTTAATTCGTATAACAAATTTCAACATAATTTTTAAACCTAAAACAAAAGCATATATTATATAAAATGTTTCGTTATTGCTAACGCNTAAACATTCCATTTAATATATGCCTCGTCAATCTTATATTAATAAGATTAATTTATAAATATAAAAAACGATACTATGTTGCAGTATCGTTTTATCCTGCAAAAACTATTTGAACCGTTTTTGTCAAAACATCTGAATAACTATATGTCACTGTCCTGTGGGTGTCCTTTTCTAATCTGATAACAAAAATGTTTGGATATGTCTTTTCAATAACTCCGTTATCTACAAGAATTTTCCTTCTTCCACCATTAGCCTTTAATGTTACTCTTTCGCCAACATGACTTTCAATTTCATCTTTTATTGAAGTCAATACATTTATTTTTTCCACAGCAAACACCTCTTTCCACATTTTATATTATACACCATATATATTTTTTTGTCAAATAAACTTTATATTTTATCACTACTGTCACAATTTTGTCAATGTTCATTTCACCTTAACAAAATTGATTTTCATAGATTATTCATCATATAATTAATTTTCATCTAATTTATGACCCTTTACCTAATAAAACATTAATTTGCTTTAATTTCCTATAATTCAAATNTTATCTAAGCATAATTATATATACTTAGATTTAGGAAACCCCTCTCTATACTTTCCTCTAGTTTGTAATCCCCCTATACCTGCAAGCCCTGTTATAGTATTTTGTATTACATCCTCTATAGCTACAACACTTTCTATATTTGTATATGCTATCTTCTCAGAAACTAAAACGGGATCTAAACAATGGATTAAGACGCGATCCGGGGCACTAGCGAAATTTGCACCAGCATCTAAAATTGCTTCGTAACAAGATTGACATGCCCCTGCGAATATAACTAAATCATCATAACTACTATTATAAGTTCTAAGGGCAATAACTGCTTCTACAAAATACTTAGAGTTCCTGTAATTATTTAAATCCATATAATCAGTTATTCCCTTCACCATACCGTCATGCCCTGTTATTACTACTATGTCCGGTTTAACTTCTTTAACTAAATCCACAATCTCACTTGGTTGATTCTTTTCAGAAATCACTCTGCCTACAGCATCTAAAGACAGTTGCTTATACGTTTTTAGACAGACTTCTAAATATTCTGCGTCGCCATCAACATGTAGTATTTTACCCGGACGTCCAAATGTCATGTCTTTATTTTTGTATTCTTTGTACTTTTCTTGTTTTAACTGCATTTCTTTAATTTTCCCCTTAAAATCTACAGTAGATGCTTTGTCTCCTCTAGTACCTTTAACCCGATTCACTAATATCCTTTTTATGGATTCATTTACCTTTTTATTAAAAACTCTATCTATTTCATAAATTATACCTTCTGATACTAATTGTAGATCCTCGCTTGCTGAGTCTGCTTCTATTCTTAAATTTATTCCCTTAAGTAAAAACACATCCTCATTATCTCTTATTACAACATCTATTATTTTAAAGGTAATGTCCCCGCCGTAAGATTTTCTCACTACAACGTCTCCTATTTTCACAATACCACCTCCATATTTAAACTCATACTATATGTTATGGAAATATGACTAATATGTGAAAACAAAAAAAAGTTATGTAAAAATAATATCTACATAACTTTAATAAACAACATTATGCATGTTACCTCTGATTGAATTGCTTCTTATAATCTTCAATAAATACCATAAACTTTTCTTTTTCAGAAATTAACTCCTCCATTTTCTTGTTAAAGGTATTTTGGATCCAAGTAACTTCATTATAATAATATCTATTGCAAAGCCTCCAATAACGTTGTGGAAATACCAAAAATGCATATATGAGTCTGTACTCTTCTAATGACAGAGGATTTACACTACTATATGCCTCTAAAACTACTTGCGCATATTTTATGTCCCAATCCTGCTTCTTAAGCATTTTGATTAAAAAATTGGATAAATCAAATGCTTTTACTTCTCTTTTGCAATAATCAAAATCAATTATATTTACGTCATTATTTTTGTCAATAATAATATTATGATAAGTATAATCATGGTGGCAAAACCCTTTTTCTTCTTCAGTTTGTCTACATATATCAAAGTACCTAGAGTCATCTAAAATAGCCATAGCTTTTTTACCTAATTCTTTTTGAGATTCCATACTCCTAATATAATTCATATCAAAATCTGTTTTATTATTCTTCTTTTTTCTAACCATTCCAAGCATTTTATCAAAGGACTTTATTCTTTTTTCCATTAAATGAGGCCATCTTCCGAGGTCCGTTTTAAGCTTACTGTTTTCCGGTGGATCATATCCCTTTGATGCAATATGCATATAAGCTAATTGTTTTGCAGCGCAAACCAGATCTTCCTCATTATGAAAATCACTTTCCCTGCCATCTATCCAAGTCGATAACGTGTAAATATCTTCATTAACTAAAGCATAAGGATTTCCTTCGGTATTTAAATAATATCTATCAATCTTGTCAAACCCATTATTTGCAAGATGCTCTTTAGCTCCATATACAAACAAAAGTTTTTGTGTCCCGTAACTGATTTTCTTTAGACACTTAGTTCCGTCATCTGTTTTTAATAAATATACTCCCTTATTAGGACGTATACTCTCTATTTTAATGCCGTACTGTCTTTCAATTTCAAATTCCCTCATCATGTTACTCACCCCCCTTATAATTTATATTACTAATATTTTATTTTAGAATAAATTCTTCTATGTTTTAATAACATTTATGCTTTCTTTTAATATAATGAAATATATTGATATATTAAATTAGTGTTTAAGGAGTCTTATAATGAAAATTGGAATTGATGCTAGAGCTGCAAAATGGTATAGAGGGACTGGTATAGGAACTTATTCTTACCAACTAATTCACTCTTTAAATAAAATTGACAATTATAATGACTATTTGCTTTATGTACCAGATGACTGCAAGCTCGCAATACCATTTAAAAAAAATTTCCAGATAAAAAAGATTAAACAAGATAATCAGAATAATTTTTGGAGTGAGGTTGATACCCATAACCCATTAATAGACAAGTCTATGGACATATACCACGTTCCTCAAAATGGTGTTGGTTTGCCGGCCCTCAAAAGTTGTCCNTTAGTTATTACACTTCATGATGTTATTCCATATAAAATGCCAGATACAGTAAGCGCGCAATACCTTAAAATTTTCAAGGAAAAGTTGCCCAATATTATTCCATTGTGTGATGGAATAATCACAGTGTCTGAGTATTCGAAAGAAGATATTATTAAAGTTTTTAACTTTCCACGAGAAAAAATTTATGTAACCCATTTAGCCAGTGAGGATATTTATAAACCTTATGACAAAACTTTCAGTAAATCTATTATTGAAAAAAATTATTCTATAACAGGAGATTATATTTTATATATTGGAGGGTTTAGCCCTAGAAAAAATATTGTTGGACTACTAAATTCCTTTAGCCTGCTACTCCCAAGACTAAAAAAAGATATGAAACTCGTCATTGCAGGTAGTAAAGGTAAATCATACGATATATATAAAAAAAGAGCACAAGATCTCAAAATCGATNAAAATGTAATTTTTCCAGGGTTTATATCCATGGAGCATATCCCCTTCATGTATAACGCTTGTGAGCTGTTTGTATACCCTTCTTTTTATGAAGGGTTTGGACTACCACCAATAGAAGCAATGGCTTGTGGTGTGCCTGTAATTGCCTCTAACGCTACCTCNATTCCTGAAATAGTAAAAGATTCAACTTTACTAGTANATCCATATGACATTGATGACTTAAGTGAAAAAATGTATAATGTGCTACATGATAGTGATTTAAGAGAATCACTTATAACTAAAGGATTAAAAAGAGCTGCTGAATTAACTTGGGAACATACCGCTGCAGATACGCTAACCNCTTATCAAAGCATATTAGGTACAACTCAGAAATGACTTTACTATTAATAAACCAAAATTAAACCCCTACATAGTGAATATACCACTATGTAGGGGTTTAAATCTAACAATTATAATAATTCTTAAAAGCNTCTAGGAACTCCTCTCTATCTTTTTTATATTCCACTTTCCTCTTTAGCCTGTTTAAGAATATCTCTTCACTCCACTGCTTTTTCCTTGTGTAATAATCCTTAGATATACTATAAAAATCCTCTGGAAAACTTAGCATTCCATAAAGTACTTTGAGTTCCCTATCATCTAANGAGTTTATTTTTGTATATTCACTTATTATATTATGACATTTTTCTATATCATAACAAAAATCTTTTATGGCTTTATTTGTAAAATTGCAAATATCGTGTACCTTTAAGTCTATAACCGCATAATCAAAATCTAAGAAGTATACCTCTTCCTTATTAACTAATATATTGTGGTGGGCCAAATCGTGATGACAAAATACTATTTTTTCTTTTTCGTTACACAAATTATAGTAATCCGACTTTTTAAGAATATTTATGCTTTGTTTTATATTATCCTCATAATACTTAACATGCTCTAAAAATATACAATCAAATTCATTTTTGTCCTCGTTCAAAGTAGCTATATCTTTATAAAACAAAAGTTCATTTAATTTTTTATTAAAATTATCTATTGTTTTGCCGCATAAGTAGCGGCCTTCATTCTTAAGNAGTAGCTTTTTAAATCCCTCTTCNNGNACAATCCCTTCTGACGCTTTATGAAGCCTTGCTATTGCTCTAGACGTAAGCATTACATCAACCGGATTGCTATACTCGCACTCTCTACCCTCTACTAAATC
>JGI24143J45723_1001370_pt1 | contig 11618 bp, 6 predicted proteins | sample BarGraIncu00432A_FD_45723 | JGI IMG/M metagenome (IMG submission 45723)
TGTTCCTTGACAATAAAGTTTTGAACAAAACAATAAAGTTTTGAACTTTCGGGGGGAGCCCGAACAATAAACTTTTGAACAAAAAGGCCCCAAAGATGTGTCTTTGGGGCCTTTTTCNGTAATTTTTTTCTTTTTGTGCGCCGAACTGTAGTCCGACTGCAAGTGGTAGGCTGCGAACGGTCCTTATTTGCTCAGCATCACGGCTNAGCTCCCTGTGAGTCTGGCATCCACGTTCGAGCGGTAGACAGAAAGTCCCCCNCAAAAGCAGCCCTGAGATTCTTAGCTCACTTGTGCGAGCNTGGTGGAAGGCCTCTTTTGCCTGAACTGGAAAAAATTGTCCTTTTTGTGCGCTAGGATAGTCCCAGAAACAGTGGGATTGGAGTGCCTCATTTTTGTGATAGGTCAGACAGTCCACAAATGGAGAGCACTGTTCCCGCTCAAGCGGCGCTTTGATATTTTATTTCTGGCCCATGGGTGCCTGCAACAAGTTGAAAACGAATTTAGATGAAGAGACGAGGGCCCATACCGGTAATTGACCTTTTTGCCGGTCCTGGAGGATTGGGTGAGGGATTTTCCTCATTGGTCGATAACGATCAGCAGAGTTTTCAAGTCAAGGTATCCATTGAAAAGGATCCTGTCGCTCATAAAACTCTTTCACTTCGTGCACTGTTTCGAGCCTTCCCGGCTGGTAAGGTTCCTGAGTGCTACTACCAATACGTTCGTGGCGAGATCAAGCGCGAAGAACTTTTCACCCACCCAGACACCAAGATTGCAGCAGAAAAGGCTCTTTTGGAAGCGCAGTGCATTGAGTTGGGTAAAACACCGAATAAAGCGGTGGATGACAGAATCAGGGAGGCGCTAAAAGACGTCAAAGAGTGGGTGCTAATCGGTGGCCCTCCCTGTCAAGCTTACTCGTTGGCGGGACGTGCGCGTATGCGCCAAAAGGATACAGAGGCTTTTGAGAAGGACAAGCGGCACTTCCTCTACAGGCAGTATCTTCGGATCATTAAGGAGTTTGGTCCATCAGTATTCGTAATGGAAAACGTCAAAGGAATGCTGACCTCGCAACATAAGGGTTCGCCAATCTTTGAACGGATCATGAAGGATCTAAAGTCTCCGGGCAAAGATCGCAGCTATGTCATTCGCTCATTTGTAGTCGACAAAGAAGAGCTCGAGCCTGAGGACTTTATCATTCGCGCCGAAAACTATGGTATCCCGCAGCGGCGACATAGAGTCATCCTTTTTGGAATTCGCTCAGACCTTGTGAATNCCGTAACGAAAGGTGGCAAGAACTCTAGTCGACTACTTCTCAAGCCCGTAGATCATCAAGTTAGCGTCAGTGAGGTTTTAGAGGGGCTGCCAGTTCTACGGAGTCGACTATCGAAAGAACCAGACTCTCACGATATATGGTTAAACGCATTGAATGGTGGGCCGGCGAGTCTTAAAGGGTGGCGCGTTGAAAATCGAATGCGATTGGAAGAAAAAATGTTGGCTGCGGCAAAGGCAGCCAAATCTATTACATCCGTTGGGNGTCGTTTCGAGCAATCCAAACTGACTTGGAGCGCGAAACTTTCGAGCGATTTAAAAAANTGGTTGCATGATTCAAAGTTGGGTGGCGTGTTGCAGCATGAAACGCGTAGTCATATGCGTTCAGATTTGCATCGATATCTCTTCGCATCCTGCTTTGCACAGNTAAGCCACTATTCTCCCAAAATCCATATTTACCCACCTAAGCTGCAACCTGCTCACAAGAATGCAACAGCGGAATCAGTTCCGTTTACTGATCGATTTCGTGTGCAGTTGGCAAACGATCCGTCGACTACGGTGGTTTCACACATTGCTAAGGATGGGCATTACTACATTCATCATGATCCGGCGCAGTGCAGAAGTTTGACTGTTCGTGAAGCAGCTCGTTTGCAGACGTTTCCAGACAACTACTTCTTTGAAGGCAATAGGACACAGCAATACCATCAGGTCGGTAACGCCGTTCCGCCCTATTTAGCGAGAAAAATCGCAGAGATCGTGCGTGAATTTGTCAAAGAATCTCGTGACTGACTAGAGTTATAACCTGCAGTCATCGGACTGGGAGTTNTTACTTTTGATGCCGAACATCNTTCNGCTGCGGTCCGCAAATTGCTTTTATGTTGTGGTCTCAGTTCGATTCCAAAGGTCATGGATGTGAAGCGTAGCGCCGGCAACTTGGAGCGAAGTCGGCATCGGTTGGATGTCTGGCACTTGCCCATGCTCTTCGAGCAGCCGCGCGTGGATGTCTCGCAAGGACCGCTCCGAGGGGCCGATCTCCATGCGGGCGCGGGCAAACTGCGGCCAGACGGCCATGGCCAGATCAGGCGCGTTGGTCTTGATGCCATAGCCTTGTGTGCGCACAACAGACCTCGAAATGGCGAAGAGGAAGACGCTCTTGACTGCTTCGCGCCGCTTTTGTTTGAGCCGCAGCGATTGGTCAAGCGCGGAGATGCCATGCTCCTCAATCCATGACCTCACTTTGCCGGACCAGTCCATCAATTCGGCCGACAAGTTTGCGGCCTTGCTTCGGAGCTGCCGAACATCGTTGGTGGAGTAGTCCTGCCATTTCAACTGGAAGAGGCCAACATCGCCGGTGATCCGGTCATAGACGACCGCGTCAATGTCTGTCAGGACCGATCCCGCGCGTCGCAGTTTGAGATTGCCTTGGAAGCGCAGGTATCGCTTGCCGCCGAACATGCCGTGGAGGTGCTCCCGCATCCAATCCTCGCGGTCGGCTGCCACGGCATGCTCTGTGCGCGAATCCAACCACTGACGCTGGGTTCTGACTGCCGTGAATGGGTTTCGGGTCAAGCATGACACCGGCCGCAGGATGAAGCCGTTGCCCAGATCAAAGAGCAAGGGGACCAGTGGCGTCGAATGGTTGGCCAACTTCTTCGCCTGCTCCGACGTCATCGCCATGACATAGAACGCGGCACGGACGACCTCGGAAGGGCGCCCGCTCATGATGGAGATCGATTCCTCCAACCCAGACATTGGTCCCCAGATGGTGAGGCTTTGAGGGACTGACACTTGGCTGAACATCTTCGACGCGACCAAGACGCAACCGACATGCTTCGAATGGAGGCTGATGAGCGCCGCGCCCACGCCTGCAACGTCGGCCCCAGTAATGGAGCCAAGCCTTGCCTTGGGGTGAATGCCTGAGTCCTCGCGCCAAGCCGTCGCCAGGGCTAAAGCCTCGGCCATGTAGTGCTCGTCCACTTCAATTCGGGCATCGTAGGCCACCATCACGCCACGCCCCGTGTCCCAAGGCTTCACCAACGTCTTGATGAGCTCTTCGATGTCGGGCCTGAGCCAGCGCTTGGCAGGCGCGTCGGCCTTGGCGAAATAGGCCCCAGGCATGCTCGGAAAGCGCAAGGCGTCCCGCATCGAAGCCATCTTCCAACCCGCGCTCGACGAAGGCATCCGCTCCTCGGCAGCCTTGAAGCGGTCCGACTCCAAGGACTCGGCGAACTGCGACCTTGCGTCCTCGGTCATGCGCACATGAAATTTATCGCCGTCCCTGGCGATTTCCATAATGCCTCGCTCGCTCATGTCGGCCAGCCGCCGCAGAAGTGAGACCTTCCCAAACTCCTGCATGAGTCCGGCAGCGAAGCCACGCGAGTTCTGCGTGCTCTCCATCAGAGGGAATGCGCCTGGCTGTTCCAGTGGTTCAAAGAGCTCGGCGACGGCCCTGTTCCATCCCCAATACATCAGATCGAACGATTGCGCGACCTCATTTTTGTCGCCAATGGCGGAGGGGGCGTGGATTCCCCAGTAGTCCATCGCGCGGACCACTTCGATGAACAGAACGAACCGGCCCATCCGGTCGCTGGGCAGTTGTTTGAGGACGGTCGCCAGGTGAGCTTCGGCCATGTCTCTCAGGGTCTGGGCGTTTGAATCGGCCACGGCTCAGCCTCGCGATGGGGCGCTGATTTCACCGAGCTGCTCGTCGCCCTCGATCCATGCGCGCATGTCGCCCTGAAGGCTGGGGGTGGCCTCGACGCCGCGCGTCGAGCATTCCCAGACGCACAGCACCCGCCACCCCAATGCTTGGAGCTTCTCGACCGCGCGGCGGTCGCGCTCGGCATTGGCTTCAAGCTTGGCTTTCCAAAACTCCGGCCGCGTTGAGGGCATCTTGGCGAATCGGCATCCCCGGTGCATGTGCCAAAAGCAGCCGTGGACGAAGATGGCGATATTGCGGCCCGGCATGACGATGTCGGGCGTGCCCGGCAAGTCGCGCCGATGTAGCCGGAATCGGTAGCCTGAAGCGAACAGCAGCCGACGGACAAGAAGCTCGGGCTGGGAGTTCTTGCCCTTGATGCCGGCCATCATCCGGCTGCGGTCAGCGGGTGAGACTACATCAACCATGGCCTCGTCCTAGTGATGTCGCGCGCTGCATGGTGGCTCGAAGACCGCGCCGGCCAGGCTATTTCACTTCGGGAATGTTGGTCGCCGGGGCCGAGTAGCTCGCACCCATGACGGCTTCCTTGCATTCCGGCCGCTTGGCCCACTCGGAAACCATCTTTCCGCCGGACGAGGAGTGCAGCACGTCGTTGACTTCTCTTGCCCACACGGNGATTTGAGCGAGCAGCTCAGGCGATGCCGCCTGCCTGGNCCAAATCTTTTCCAGATCGATGCGGTTGCCGAGTTTCTCGGCCACTAGCGACACCGTGTAGGCGGTGACATTCGCTTGGAAGGCTTGGAACATGGGGCGAAGCAGCTTCTGCGCGTCGCGGTAAATCTTGGCCTTAGCGATCATGGCCTTGAAGTCGGCGACGGTAGGCAACGTTGCTTCATGGCCGTCAGTGGGGGTGAGTGTGGCCATGAACTTGTCGAAGTTCTTCTGCGATCCAAGGCTCACAATGTCGGGCTTGCGGTCCCACGCGGTGATGTATTTGGCTAAGTCGGTCTTGGTGACGCGGCGAGCCGTGGGGATCGCCTCCTTCAACACCCTGAGCTTGGCTGGTGTGCTTCCTTCGCGCGCGAGCAGCGTGTTGTAGCTTCCAGAGGCTCGCTCGTAGAACCACTGGCCAACGCCATCNGGACAATAGATCGAGCGCGAGAGCTTCTCGATCTCGACGTGGAAAGGCTTGTTGGCCGACAGGTCAGATTGCCGCACGGCGTTTTGGCTGTTGGCGAAGCGCGAGATGTCCGAGACGAGCGCCTCCTCCTTGGCCGAGTCCTGGGCTCGCATGACGATGATTTTGGCCGGCACGCGGACGCGGCTCAGATCGGTGTCGGGATACTTCTTCTTGGCGAAGTAGATCGAGGCGGTGGTCTGGCCGCCATTGACGATTTGCAGGCCTTTGAGCCAAGCGATGCCGGCGGAGCCGTCTTCTGGCTTGCCAAGGCGCATTTCGTCGGCCACGATCACGATGCCATTGTTGTAAGCCATGAATCGCTCGGGTGCGGAGCGCAGCGTGTTTTGGATGCCGGCGTTGACGCCCTTGCCCTTGACGCTCAAAAAGGATCGGACGTTGGCTTCAAGCAAACGGGCGCCGAACTTTTCATAAAGCAGGCGCAGCGCCTCAGCAGGGATCGCCGTCAGGGCATAGTCGTAATCGTCGTTTTCTCCTGGCACGAAGACGCAGGGCAGAGGTGCGCCGGACACCTCGGTGAAATCAACGACCAGCTCGTCGCGAGGCTTCCCCTCGGACCAATGCCGATGAAGCCGCTCGATNTCCATGACCTCCAAGCGCACGGCCTTGCCGCCGACGTCTTTCGTCTTGAAGCTNTTGGACTTGGCGACGCGGTCGGTGATGACATAGACGCGAATCTGCTCCAAGTCGTCATAGATTGCCTGCAGCGTTTCGGCCAGCGAGCGCACGTCGCTCGATGGGTCTAACTTCGGTGCCATCTTGCCTTCAGCGCAAAGCGACAGAAAGCGCAGGCATTGCTCGACGGCCGTCTTGGTCTCGGCGTCCGGGACTGGCGTGGGCGCATCGACATTGGCATAGAGGCTCACGAACAAGTCGAGTTGATCGTTTTCCTCGGATAGCGAATAACCGCTCAGCCGCAGATTGGCTTTGCCGACCTTGCCCTCGAAGTGGCATTCGACGGGCTCGAAGGTCATGCCGATCTCCGACATGTGATCCATCACGATGCCGCAGAACACCAATTCTTCATAGAGCGCGCCGTCTCTCATTTGCGATCGGACGGCAGCCTGCGTCTCGTGCAGGAATTCAGTCAAGTTCATGCTCAAATTGCTCCCAGTTTTTTTAGCGCGCCTACTGCGCCGACATTTTCGCCGGGCGCTTTGTCGAGGTCGATTTCATACATGGCTCTCATGATGCCCGTTGGCACCGTGCCCGAGGTCAACCGGGGGAAGCCGTCGGCGACTTGGACGACGCGGGTTCCCGCCTGCTCAAATCGCCTCGGATAACGGTCGGCGTGCGAATCAATGTAGCCAGCGGCGAGCAGGCGCTCAGTCAAGAGCCGGTCCGCCTCGGCATCGCCCTTGATCGTCAATCGCATCGCCGCGACGAACGCCGGCAGGTTCTGACCGCTCTCAGTTTGTCGCAACCGGGCGCCTGCCAAAAAGAGGGGCTGGCGCGTCGAGTCGTCGAGCTGCTCGAGCGAGCCGATCTTGGCGGGGAAACCCGCCGCCGACAACGTTGCCTTGACTTCCAATGCGCCCGTGCCGAGCTCGAAGTCCTGTATCCCGTCGAGTGGGCCGACCCACGATTCGATGGCCAAAGCCGAAGGGACGCCCGCGTCGATGATGGCGCGAAGCAGCGTGAGCTCGCCAATCAAGCCGATCTCGGCCTCGGGGCTGAGAACCTGCGTTCCCTTGCGCATGAATTCCTGCCAAGCCCCTACGCGCCCTGTGAGGACTCGCAGGAGTGTTGCTTCATCGGCGCTGGCGGCGACGGCGTCATCGAGGGCTCCGACGACATCGCACGCCATCGCGGCGAAGAGCTCCGCGCTCCCGGCAGATTTTCTGGTCAAGGCGAGCCAAAGCCCGCCGTTGCCTTCGGGGTCGGCCCGCTCGACCGCGAAGCCTTGGCCTTCGGGGAGTTTGTCAGCCGGTGCGAGCCGCACGGTGGTGAAACCGACCAACACCGCCTCGGCGTTGTCGGGCGATCGGCGGCCGGCGCGCACTTGCAGCGGACCTGCGGAGGGCAGGGAGATGGCCTGCCATCCTGGCTCGGTGTCGGCGCCCGTGAGCGACGACCATGCCATGAGAAATTCGTTANTCGGACGGGCCATATTCTTGCATCCAATAGAGGAGGTTCACTTCATATTCCACGCGAATGCCGNTCTCGCTCGAAGGGAACGCGATGGCGAAGGCCATGATAGGNTTGTCCCAGCCCGGCACAATNAGGTTTTCAGGGAGCATCGCCTTGCCCTTGTAGTAGGGGGCAAGGGAGTAAAGCAGCAGCAGGCCGCGATCGGCCTCGCCTCCAAGCCTGTCGCGNGACTCGCGGATGCCTTTGCCGCTGGGGGCAGATGGAAGGTTGACCCTGCCGCGCGCGGGATCGGGCTTCCACGCCGCGCGGGTGCGCGCCAGCGCATCTCGCCAAACGTCGTCATCAAGGTCGATGCCCTCGTCCTTAGGATCGGTCAGCACGCCGATGGCGAACATGGCCGGGTCCTTGATGCCTGGCGGGTCGGGGTCTTCGGTTTTGCGGGTTTGGAAGGACGTGACTTCGAATTCGCCAGGAAAGACATGCGTTTCGCCAACACCGTCACCGCCGGTTAAAAGCGCAATGCTCCACTGCTTCAATTTTCCGATGTTGAGCATCTTGGTGATGAAGTCCGCGAGCACTCCCGCCTTGGCGCTGTTGGCATTGGGGTGGGTCGCATAGGCGCTCAAGAATGCCAGCACCTTCGGAGCGTCCACATCTGTCCAAAGGCGAGCGCCTGGCCAAGAGTCGGCATCGCCGTCGCGTGGATACTTCGGCCCCGGTAGGAAGTTTCCGCCGAGGGAGGCGATCAACGCGTCGGTCGCGGCGAGGTTCGCCGCTTGGACTCTGGCGTCCCGGTGGAAGAGGATGGTTTGGGGCCGCGTGCCGCTGTAAGTCAGGGACAGCGTCTGCGCGTTGCGCATCTTCAATGGCGAGGTGACCGTGAGAATCTCGTGCGACATGACCTTGAGGCCGTATTGCTCTGGCGTGAGCTTTGCCTTCGCCATGAAGTCGAATTCTTCGCGCAGCTCCTCGGAGGCGTCGGCGATGTGGCCGAACCACTTCACCAAGTCTGGCGAGGTGTAGAGACGGCAGAGGTCCAGGTATCCTGGTCGGTAGCCGAACCACCGGCCCATCTGCATCAGCGTGTCATACATCTTTGTCGTGCGGACGAAGTAGCTCACGCAGAGGCCTTCAAGGGTCAAGCCCCGAGCTAGTTTGTCGCCGCCGACGGCGATGACTTTGAGCGCTGCGCCGGGAGTGGCGTAGTCCAAGGCATCTTTGGCCGTGCCATTGATGGAGCGCACGACGATGTCGTCNAGCACGTCAGGCAGCTTCGCGACCACATCATCCCATGTGGGNAGTTCAGGAGGNCNCTCCAAGGCTGGCGAGAGCTCGGCGACTTTGTCGCGCGTGGGGATGAAGTCTTCGTCCCAGAGCTCGCGCATTTGCGTGAGCAACTCGTCGGCGTCGCTGCCACGGGTGATCTTCTGCCGCATGCGTCGCACAGTCTCCTCGACTTGCTCGCGCACATAGTCTTGCACCGCCACATANCGAGTGACGTGAATCAGCATGGAGCTGTGCTCGGTTCCTTGGCCGCGCAGTTCGCGCGCCGCGCAGACAAGCACGAAGGAATGGATGGCCTTGCGCAGGGACAGCGGTATCGTTTCTTGACCGTTGTGGACGGGGACGTGCGTCTTCTTGTGCTTGGGCGGCATCCATCCCGCATCGGCCTCGGGGTCGTTGTGATCCAGGATGCTGCGCGACAGTGGGAGGGCTCCCACGCGGCCATCCTTGGTCAGCTTGCCAAACATGCGGGCGGGGCCGACGTAGTTCGACGGAGCGGCCAAATTGATGATGAAGGCCTTTGGGAAGAGGTCGGGGCCTTCCTTGGCTGTGGTGCCTTTGTGGTGGATGTAGATGTTGGCGAACGGCGTGGCCGTGTAGCCCACGTAGGCCTTGCGGGTGAAGGAATGGAGCAGTTGGCGGATCAGGCTGTTGATAGTCTTGGGCTGGTGCTCCTCGTCGGGCGTCCCATCATCGTTGAACACCTGTTCGCCAGTATCCACCGAAGCGTTGTCGGCCTCGTCGTCGATCATCAAAAGCGGCAGCTTGGTGACGAATTTCCAATCGGGCATCGAGCTTGGGGTGTCGGCCACGCGAGCTTGAATCCATTTGAGGAGCTCAGTCAGCACGGTCTTTTGCTTCTTGACCACGAAGAGCCAAGGGCGCTCTTCCGGGGAGATGCCATGGAAATGCTTGGCGATGGCTTTGCTGAAATCGCCGTTTTCCGCTCGCGTCGTCGCTGAATTGGTTTTTAGGTTCTCGCCAAAACCGGCCACGCCGATGGCCGCGCCGGCGTCGCGGTCCGCCGTCGTTTCGTAGCCCAGAAAGCCTTCCTCAAGGCGCATCTGGGTCTGCGAGCGCAGGTTGTTGTGCATGCCCGCCAGCACGATGATGATTTTGTAGCCCGCATCGGCGGCCTTGTTGATCAAGCCCGTGTAGTTGCTGGTCTTTCCAGACTGCACATGCCCGACGACGAGACCACGACGATCCCAGGAGTCTGTCCGCAGTGGGTCTTCGAGGAGTCCGAGGATGTCGTCTGTCGCTTCATCAAGGCCATCGACAACCACATCGGACAGCTTGGACTCCTGGTAGTCTCGATATCGGCGCCAGTAATGCCAATCTTTCTTGCGGGCGGCGGTGAGCCAATCGAAGTGCCCCGTGTTGTCCTTGAGGGTGGTGGCCTTGCCCATCCGGTGGCTGAATCGTTGGATCAGGGTGGCGACCGCCTTGGCCTCATCCAATAGGACCGGTGGATCGCTAGCGAACATCGCGGCGGCCAGCGTCACTTTTTCAGCGATGTAGGACGGCGTGATCTTTGACGAGTCCTTCTCGGCCTTGACTAGCCGCTGCGCCGTGGCGATGACATCTTCAAGCAACTGCGCCTGCGCTGCTGCCTCCTCTGCTGCAATCATTTTTTACTCCCTAGTTTTGCGACGAGCGCTGGATATTTTTGGAACGGTTCCGTGCGTGCCATTGACTTGCGCGCCTCCTCGATGCTCAGGCCCTTGCGTTCGAGCAGGTCATCGAAGAGCACCTGAGCGACCTCGACCACGGCCGCATTGGGTTCGCCCTCGAATCCCGTTCGTGGCGTCTCTTTGTTTTCGGCGGTGTCCAGCCAGATGCGCTGCACGGGGACGGTTTCTTCGATCACCCGCAGCATTGACTTGATCAATGGTGCGAGCGTTCCTGCGCTTTCAAGAACAGCCGCGACCGAGGGATGGGATTCTTCGATTCGATACCGCATGCCAGCCTTGACTCGCTCGACACGCCAGGCCTGTTCGATGGGGAGGTTGCCTTTCGCGGGCGTTGGTGTGCCGCGATGGGCGAACACGCGCCGAGCGCGCTCGCGGGTGTTCTCGGCCAATAGGGTGAGCCAAGGCCGGAGCGAAACGGGCGGGCGAGCCGTTGATTTGCGAACGTCGATCTTCCAGTCGGCGTCAGCGGTATTCGGAATGTCCAAGCGAATGCGGGCGAGGCGGTGCGCCTCTTCGCGGTTCCACGCGCGGGAGTTGCCAAGGCCAAGCCAACCGCCAGCGACCAGGAGGCGCTCGTTGCGATAGACATAAAAGCCTTGCTGTGCGGTCCAGCCGGCGGGGCCGGCGTTCTCCTCGAATTCGGTGACGGTCAGTTTGTCGCGGTGGGGCAGGACATGGGCCTGCACGGTGACGGTTCCATAGTCGGTCTGGTGATTGGAAGGCGGCGATGCCCAAGGCTTCGCCGGGTGGCCCGTCATGAAGGGGTCCCATGGCGCGATGGCTCGGCCGTTCAAGATCAATTTGAGCTTGGCGCGCGGCACTTGGAGGAGGCGATGGAAAACCATCGCCAAATGAGATTCGACGGTGTCGATGAGGTCATGAAAGTCGTTGGAGGTGTAGCCGGCAGTTACCACGCGGTCCATCGTCTCCCAAAGGACCAGAGTGCCGGCCCTCTTGCCCTTCAGGGCGGCGATGAAAGGCTTCGACGCAGGAGCTGGCCCTTCGAACAATAACCAGCCGCCCTCGGGATCTGCAGCGAGCTCGTCCAAGTCCCAGCGAAGGCAGCTCTGGACGCCTTTTTTGACGGTGGCGACGGTGAGCCTGCGGCATTGGGAGAAGGACGCAGTTTTGAGCCCCATGCCGAAGCGCCCGAGATCATGGGCGTCGCGGGCGTCCAAAGGATTCTTGTCGCCGAGCCGCATGGCGCTTTCGAGTTCAGCGTCTTCCATGCCACGCCCGTCGTCGAGGATCGCGATGCGGCTGGTATGACCGTGCCAAGCGAAGTCGATGCGGACTTCTTTGGCTCCGGCCGAAATGCTGTTGTCGATGATGTCGGCGAGCGCGGCTCCCGTGGAATAGCCCAAGCCGCGCAGAGCTTCGAGCATCGCCATGGCGCGCGGCGGCGCGCTGCGCGTTTTCTGTTTCA
>JGI24143J45723_1001372_pt1 | contig 11598 bp, 13 predicted proteins | sample BarGraIncu00432A_FD_45723 | JGI IMG/M metagenome (IMG submission 45723)
CCGCTTGCGGGCTGAGGACTCGCCAGGCAAGTGGTGTGATGTTCACTTCGGTCTCCTCTCGTCGTTCTCCGCTCCCTTGCTTGAGGGTTGCGAGCAAGCTGCCTGATCCTATCCTGCGGATTCGTAGCTCGTCGTTTGCGCCGAGCGGACTTAGGTATAGTTGCTCTATCTCGGCGCTTGGTGCGTCAAGGGTAAGAGCTCTAGCTTGGTCCAGTGAGGCTCTGAATTTTCGCTCCCGTTCTATTGCCATTCTCGTTATCCTTTCCTGTGGTCGTTGTCGGCATTTTATCTCTTGATCAAGTCCTACTTTACAATAAATATAAAATATTGTAAGATAATACATTGTTGACTCAATAGAGTATTGACTAAATCGAAAAAATAAGATAAGATAGCAGGGCAATGCACCACATTCAATACAGTATTGTTGCCTTACTTATGAAAGCTGGAAAAAAGCGGTTCTCAGAGCTTAAACCAGAAGGTCTTGAGAGTAATTTGTTTCAGTATCACCTCAAGCACACTATCAAGGAGGGGTATGTAATAAAGGTTGACGGCGGCTATGCGCTGTCACCAAAAGGGCTTTATTTTGCCGACCGCCACAGCTCCCTTTTAAAAACGATACGCGAGCAACCTAAGACTATTACCATTTTAGTACTCCAAAACAGACAGGGCGAAGTACTAATGCAACAAAAATCACGTCAGCCATTTATTGGTTCATTTCATCTCCCAGCCGGCAAAATTCACGAAGGCGAGACCGTACATGATGCGGCCCAGAGAGAGATCGTCGAAAAAACAGGGCTAACTTCTGTAGAATTAATGTACCGTAGCACGGTGTACGTTCATATTTCGCAAAACGATACACTTATATCAGAGTATATTGGGTTTGTGTTCGGTGGTCAGTATACTGGCAATGTCGAGGAGGGCGTCTGGCGCGATTTTTATGACACCCGAGAGCTCGCTCCAAGTGTTGCAGAGGTCCTTGCTAGCTCTAAGTCTGAATTTGGGCCCCCGAAAGAAATTTTTATCAGTCTTTAATGTCAAGCGACGCAACGGCATTCCAATAGTCTCAGACGGGCTTAATATTGTATACTTTATATAGTGTATATAAGTGACGAAGAATTTAACGTTTTGATTAGCCGTGCGATGGATGAGCTTCCTCAAAAGTACATCAAAGGCCTTGATAACGTTGCGATTGTGTATGCGGATGACCCCGATGAATATCAGAGAGCAAAGGCGCATTTGGGCGAGACTGGATTACTGCTCGGTCTGTACGAAGGTATCCCGCTGACGAAGCGGGGAGCGGGCTACACATTCGTCTTACCTGACAAGATTACTTTGTTTAAGAATCCGATTTTGGCAGTTGTGCAAACCGAGTTGCAGTTGTTCGAGCAGGTTAAGCGGACGCTCTGGCACGAAATTGCGCATTATTACGGCCTTGACCATAGTCGGATTGACGCTTTGCAAAACAACCGCGACGTCTAGTCTTGCGTCGAACCCCTGTATCTGTTACAATTAGCAACTGATTAGTTAAACGTTAAAGGAACAATATGACAAAAGCAGTCGTTAAGATCGGTGGCAAACAATTTATTGTCGCCGAAAAAGAGACCCTACTGGTGGACCTCCTCCAGGAAGGCACAAAAGAGCTCACGCTTGATGCACTGTTGGTTATTGATGGCGATACAACGCACATCGGTATGCCAACTGTCAAAGGTGTTACGGTAACCGCAACGGTCATCGACGACCTTGTAAAGGGTGAAAAAATCCGTGTGATCCGCTACAAATCAAAAAAGCGCGTTCACAAAGAAAACGGTCATCGCCAAAAGTACTCAAAGATTGAAATTACTTCAATCAATCAGTAAATAATAAAATCCCCGCAATCAGCGGGGGTTTTTATTTATGCTCATGGTATAATGGGGCAAAAGAGAGAGGGAAACAGACACGTGGCGACGGTAATTTCAGTGACTAATCAGAAGGGTGGAGTCGGTAAGACTACGACCGCGGTTAACTTGGCGTACTATATTGCAAAGTCAGGCAAGAAGACGTTGCTGGTTGACTTTGACCCCCAGGGTAACGCGACGAGTGGTCTTGGGATTGATAAGCAGCTTTTGCAGGGTACGATGGCTGATGTCGTCATGGAAGAGATGACGCTTGACCAGGTGGTTATTCCCACCGTACATAAGAATTTATATTTAGCGCCGACCACGCCACTTTTAGCTAATACTGAAGTGCAACTGGCCCAGGCTGATAAGCGGTTTTCTCGTTTAAAGGCGGCGATCGAAGCGAGTGCGGGTGAGTATGACATTGTTATTATTGATAGCCCTCCGAGTTTGAGTCTGCTGACGGTCAATGGGCTGATTGCTGCAACATACGTGCTATTGCCTGTGCAAGCTGAATTTTATGCCCTTGAGGGCCTCGGACAGCTCCTCGAGACGATGAAACTGGTCCGTAAGGGTATGAACCCAACGTTGGAATTACTCGGCGTACTGCCGACTATGATTGATTCTCGCACTACTCTCAGCGGTCAAGTGCACGAAGAAATTAAAAAACACTTCCCTGGAAAGGTATTTAACACGACAATTCCACGTAATATCCGTTTGGCCGAAGCGCCAAGCCATGGACTGCCGGTTGGTGTGTATGACCGTTTTTCAAAAGGCGCTCGGGCTTACAAAGCTCTCGCCAAGGAGGTACTAGCTCGTGTCGACAAATAAAAAAGGTCTCGGACGAGGTTTTGAATCACTTATTCCTATTGAGTTATTGGACGAGTCGTTCGATCCGACAGCTTCGCAGGACCAAAAAGTCAGTGAAATGCGTCATATTAAACTGACAGAGATTATTGCTGACCCTGATCAGCCACGTCGCCAGTTTGACGACGTGGCGCTGGAAGATCTGGCAGCGTCAATCACCGAACATGGTATTTTGCAGCCGATTGTCGTGACTCCGCACAAGGGGGGGTATCAGATTGTGGCCGGAGAGCGCCGCTACCGAGCCTCAAAACTTGCTGGTCTCGACAAGATTCCAGCTCTGGTGCGTACGTTGAGTGGCCAGCACAAACTAGAGCTGTCGCTCATCGAAAACTTGCAACGACGCGACTTGAATGTCCTCGAGACGGCTACGGCGTATCTCAAGTTGCGCGATCAGTTTAATTTATCGCTTGAGCAAATAGGGCAGCGCGTTGGTAAAAAATCAATCAGCACGGTCAGCAACACCTTGCGCCTGTTAAAACTACCCGCACTGGTGCGTACTGCGCTCGCAGAGGGCAAGGTCAGCGAGGGACAGGTTCGTCCACTGATTGGCCTCGACGAAGCATTGATTAATAAGTTACTGCCACAGATTATTCAACAGGAATGGAGTTCGCGTCGAACCGAACAATATATCGTTCAATTAAAGCAATCACAGACAAGTGATCCGTCGTACCCTAAAAAAGCTATAGTGCAAGTGCCATACGAAGACGATACGAAAAGGATTGCGAAGCGTTTTGCAACCACTGTGAGCGTGCGAACAAATGCAAAAGGCGCAGGGCAAATCGTGATTAAATTTGCCAGCGACGAAGACTTTAAGCGTATTCAGAAGCTTCTGGAAAACAAGTAATTCTTTTTTTGGTATTCAAATTAACTTAGAAGGTTCGTATTTTGTCGAATGGGAAAATCCTGAGACTGACAGGGCCAACGACGTCGTAATACGGGATTGTTCCAAGCCCATTGCGTGAATCAAGCGAGAAGCTACCCTGTCGGTGATCGCCAGATACAAACAGTTCAGCTTGGGGAACGATAGTGTCAACGGTACCGGACGTAGGGCTGCCTGGTTCGCCGTGATTGGCGTCGTCAGGGTTAAAGCCATCAGGGAACTGGCTGTTATAGACTGTGTAGTGCCCATCTTTGAGTGTGACTCGTTCGCCAGCAAATGCAATGACGCGTTTGACGATATACTCATCGCCTAGACCAGTGCTATAACTAGGGTTTTTAAACACAATGACCTGACCGCGGTCTGGAATGTATGTCTTATTTTGAAGCTGTGCCAATGTGACAGGGAGTCGATTAACGACCAGGCGATCATTTGTGTAGAGAGTTGTCTCCATGCTCGGTCCGACGACGCTGAAGCTACGAAAAATGTACGTATTGATCAGTAACGTACCGATTAAAACGGCAATAATAAAGATGCTGATGCTCAGTATATCTTTTATAAGTGGGTGTCGTTGTAGAAAAGTTGCTTCCATTCACTAATCACTATACACGATTTGAAGAGGGAGCGGTAGAAGTTGCTTATGATTTTGCTCTTCAAAATCTCAGCAAACTTAGGTATAGTGGTATGAGTATTTATGAAAAGCAATCGACCATCTATTGATGGATTTGTGCCCAGGCGAACCAGTAGCCAATTGGGTGATCTCCATCACAACAAACGCCCAACAGTTGAAGCTGAGTCTATAGACAGATCCCTCCATACTGGCAGCAACGTACGCCAAAGTGTTGGTACGGCGCGCGTCAACCAAGCGATTGGTCGATCAGATATTGACGAATCACTTCGCGAAATTGACACCTCTGAGACCCCTGTTAAATCACTGAGTCGTCGACAACGCCGTCGGCTCGCCAAGCAAACAAAGCCACGTAGTAAGTTTCGTCGAATTGTTAAATTTATTGCCCTGTTGCTGGTTATTGCAGGGCTTGTGATGGCCGGATGGCTGGCGTATAAAACACTTTCCGCGGGTGGGAATATTTTTAAGGGCAACCTCTTTGATCTCATTCAAAACCAACCCTTAAAACAAGACAGCAATGGACGGAGTAACTTTCTTATTCTTGGTACGTCAGAGGATGATCCGGGCCATGGTGGGGCGTACCTGACCGATTCAATGATGGTATTGAGCCTTGATCAAAATAAGCAAAATGCCTATATGTTTAGCATTCCACGTGATCTGTATGTTAAATATGGCATGGCATGTAACAGCGGTTACGCTGGTAAGATTAATGAGTATTTTAACTGTGTTAACGATAACTACAACAGTACCGATGCCGAACAGGAGCGTTTGACGAAGACACAGGCGTTTGTTGGTAGCATTGTCGGTGTTGATATTCAGTATGGTATTCATGTTAATAATACGGTCATCAAAGAGGCTGTTGATGCAGTTGGTGGCGTTGATGTTGATATCCAGGGAAGCAACGGTGACCCCGGCGTGTATGACCGTAATTTTGACTGGCGCTGTAACTATAAGTGTTATTTGGTGAAGTACGATAATGGCGTCCATCACCTTGACGGAGAGCATGCATTATATCTTGCGATGGCCCGTGGCGATGTTGCGCCAACGTATGGATTAGGTAATTCTAATTTTGATCGTGAAAAAAACCAACAAAAGATTATTGTTGCTTTGAAGGAAAAAGCGGTAACAACGGGAACCCTTACTAATCTTGCGAAGGTGACTGGCTTGATTGACGCTCTTGGTAAGAATTTACGTACGAACATTGCGACAAACGAAATCCGGACGCTCATGAAGGTGGGTACAGAGATTAAAACGTCTGCTATTCAGAGTATTAGCTTATTCGGTGGTGATAAAAGCGTTGTTACGTCCGGTAGCTATAATGGTGCGAGTGTCGTAATGCCGTCCGCGGGAATGTTCGACTACAGTGGAATCCGATCGTTCATTAATGAGACACTTTCGAGTAACCCGGTGACGCGTGAAAAAGCTGGTATCGTCGTCTTGAACGGATCGGGTGTCGCGGGTGTCGGTCAAGCAGAAGCTGACAAACTGACCGCCCAGGGGTTTGTTATCTCGGCAGTTGATAATGCTCCCGAAGGAACATACAGCAGTGTCGAGATATATCAAATTGACGGAACGAAAACTGCGACACTTGCCAAGTTAAAAGAGGTCTATCCTAACGCGACCGTCAAAACAACAGCACCTCCAGTAGCTATCGCGACGGGTACGGGCTTTGTTATCGTTATTGTGAGCGCTAAGTAGTCGGTAACCCTTACCGCGTGCTATAATGAGTCAGTTATGGAATTTTTAAAGATTGTTAGGCGTCGGTCGTTTTTAAGCGAAGTGATTTACGCAGCGTTGAACATCGGGCTCGCTATAGCGGTGGTATTGGTCATACGTGCAACCGAATCTCCGTGGCCCGCAATCGGCCTTATCGTGCTGAGTAAGTGGCGCGTGTTGGCTGTTAAGCCACGGTTCTGGTTCGTGAATGTACAGGCGAACCTCGTAGACTTTATTGTTGGTATCAGCTTGGTTATCTTTTTGTATACGACATACATTAGCAGCACGGGAGCGCCACAAAAAGTAATTGTTCTTGGGCTGCTCACACTGCTGTATGGTTGTTGGCTATTGTTTTTGAAGCCAAAATCAAAAAGAATCTATATTCTGATACAGGCCGGTGTCGCTCTTTTTGCCGGAGTTGCTGCCTTGTATACGCTTGCCTTTGATTGGCCGGCATCAGTCGTTGTTCTGGCTATGTGGCTGATTGGTTACGCGACAGCGCATCATGTGCTCGCAAGCTACGATGAAACCCATATCTCGTTCCTCGGCCTACTATGGGGTCTTATAATGGCCGAGATTGGCTGGCTGGCTTATCACTGGACGATTGCTTATAGCCTGGGCATCCAGAGCGTTATTCTACCGAGGGTTGCCATTACGGTCCTTTGTATCGGATTCATCGTCCAGCAGTGTTATGATTCGTATTATCATCACGGAAAAATTCGCGGTAACGATATTGTTTTGCCGTTATTATTCTCGATTAGTATTATTGTTATTTTGCCGATAGTTCTCAATCTATGGGGCGGCGCAAACGTCACCATCGGCATTTAAGACCGTCGTAGGGCGATACAGTAGTCGTGCGTGATAATCAGGCGAAAACCTTGTTGCTTAGCATAGGAAATGATTTGCTGGTGTTGTGTGGGGTCGGCTTCGAGCAATAGGAGCCCTTGGGGGCTGAGAACGTCGACGGACTGATAGATGAGTTTATTAATAAGGGCTTTTCCGCCATCGTCTGCAAAAAGAGCCAGACTTGGTTCGTGCATCGTATCGAGTGAGCGATCGTCCCATGACCGGTCGACATAGGGGAGGTTCGCAATGATAATATCCGTTTGTAGGGGATAGCTTTGTAGCAAGTCGCTTTTCAACACCGTTACTTCCGCATCGAGTCGCTTGGCGTTCGTGGTGGCGACCGTGAGGGCATGGATACTAATATCTAGGAGTGTGACGTCAAGCTCTGGAAATTCAAGCTTGGCCGTAATACCCAAACAGCCACTTCCCGTACCGACGTCAATAAGGTGGGTTTTTATATCATCAAGCAACGTCAGGTTACGGGGCATGAGGTCTTTGAGGACATCGATAATACTCTCTGACTCAGGACGGGGGATGAGGGTAGCGGTTGTTACCAAGAAATGTCGACCATAGAATTCTTTATGGCCCACGATATAGGCAATCGGCACATGGTCAAGGCGAAGGGCCAGGCGGGCATCGGCAATTTCTTGAACGCGCGGCTCAAGGACGTCATCCGAATGAGCGTGCAGATAGGTTCTGCTTTTTCGCAGGGTGTGGGCCAAGATAATTTCAGCGTCCAGCCGCGCGCTAGCAATATTCGCCATCTTCAGCTGGGCCGAGGCGGATGCGAGCCAGTCGTTAATTGCTGGCACTGGCAGCTGCGAGTTCACGTTCATAGGCCTGGAGATGCTCGATTAAATCCTCGATGGCGCCGTTCATGGCCTGGGGAATGCCGCTACGGCTGTAACTGATACGGTGATCGGTGATGCGGTCTTGGGGGAAGTTGTAGGTGCGGATTTTTTCACTGCGATCGCCACTGCCAATTAGGCTACGGCGCTGGGCATCAAGCGTGGAGCGTTCTTCGTCAATTTTCGCTTGTAAGAGGCGGCTACGCAGGACGCTCATGGCCTTTCCTTTGTTTTTAAGCTGGGATTTTTCGTCCTGGTTCGTCACAACTAGACCAGTTGGCAGGTGAGTGATGCGGACGGCGCTGTCGGTCGTATTAACAGACTGACCGCCGTGTCCGCCGGCACGATAGACGTCGATTTTTAGGTCGCCAGCGTTAATTTCGACGTCAGTTTCAGCGGCCTCAGGCAGGACGGCAACGGTGACGGTACTAGTATGAATGCGGCCCTGGGATTCGGTTGCCGGTACGCGTTGGACGCGGTGGACGCCTGATTCAAACTTAAGTTTCGAATAGGGACTATCACCCTTGACGCTAAAGACAACTTCTTTGTAGCCGCCGGTATCATTGGCGCTTTCGCTGATAAGCTCGGTACGCAAGTGATGAGTCTCGCAGTAACGGAGGTACATGCGGTACAGTTCGGTGGCAAACAAGCTGGCTTCGTCGCCACCGGCTCCGGCTCGGATTTCGATAATAACGTTTTTTTCGTCATTGGGGTCTTTTGGCGCCAACATGATAAATAAGTCGTTTTCGAGGGTTTGCAGGCGCTCGTCAATGTCGCTGACTTCAAGCTTGGCCAGCTCTGCCAGTTCGTCGCTACCGCCTATAAGCTCTTTGGCCTCAATCAGCTGTGATTCAAGCGTTTCGCGCAGGACTGCTTTTTCGAGAATTGCCTCGAGTTCGGTAAAACGCTTATTTTTGATAGTGTAGTCATCAGCCGTGTAGGCGTCGGGTTGTGCCAAAAAAGCCCCTAGCTGTTTTTGCTCGGTCTGTAGTTCAGTAATATTCAGGCTAATCTTTGGCATAACTTCTTCTTATAGTATCGCATATAAAAAGAGACTACGTAAGGTAGTCTCTTTTTAAACAGTAGCTATTGCTCTGTGTTAGCTTTTTTAGCTTTAACAGCAGCAGCTTTTTTAGCTTTGCTTGCAAGGGCGGTTTTTCGAGATTCCGCAGCGGCAAACTTGGCCTTATAGCGGTCAACGCGGCCTTCTGTGTCGATAATCTTCTCTTCACCAGTAAAGAACGGGTGAGAAGCGCTTGAGATATGGATCTTAACGAGTGGATACTCGTTGCCATCTTCCCATTTAATAGTGTCGGTGGTCTGCGTTGTTGACTGAGTCAAAAAGGCAAACCCAGCCACGTCATCGCTAAATACGACGGGACGATATTCGGTTGGGTGTAGGTTAGTTTTCATAATCTGTATGATTGTATCTGTTTTGATGCGAAATGTCAAAGATCGGAAGATTAAAAAACATGCGTTACCCAACTATTGCTAAAATGTAAATAATATGCTAATGTTTATATAGAATTTAGGAAAACAAAAAAATGACTATACTGGCAGAATCATTTCCGGAAACACTAGACAACCTAGAACGTGACGACGGGGGTCTATCTGGCGGCACAAGAGACCTGGTAGTGAGTCCGATGGGCGAGAAAGCCCTCGGTGTAGTAATGGGCAATGAAGTGATTCCGAGTCAAGAGGCATCCCGAGCGGATAGGGTAGTTGCGCGCGCCGATATACTTAATGCTTATAGTCTGTTTGAGCCTGCGGTCGCACCACTTATCGAAGCGCATAACAAGGCAACGAGCAAAGAAGATTTGTTGGAGTCGATCGAAGCTATGTACGAAGGAATCGACGTACCTGTTTCTATTGCAGATGGTGGCGCTGCGTCAGTGTTTAAAATTGTCATCGAAGGTAAATCGTACGCAGTACGCTTGGCAAATTCTGATGAAATCGAAGGCTATATTAAGGGATCGAGCGCCGGTCGCGGCATTAAAGGTCTCGAACAGATGATTGCAGCTTCTGTTGAGGATCTTATTACTATTTCTGAAATCATCCCTGGCAAAAACGGCCAAAGGCTTAACTTGGATGACATGGAGGCAATTACAGACGAACAGCTTATTAGTACATTACAGATGCTTAAAGAAGCAGTGGACAATGGCGTACGAATAGATCCAAACGCAACTAATTTTATGTATGATCGCGACGTCGGGTTCGGCATACTTGACTATGGGTACGACCCCAATATAGAAATGGATTTTCCGCTCGAAGCCAATGTTGCTGCGTTCGCACACCTCATTGCAGAAGGTAGTCTTTATTCTTCTGTGATTGAGAGCGAAGAAGATGCGGCTGCTTATTATTCAAAACTTGAAGCGCGACTACGTGTACTGAAGCGCTTTAGTGATATTTGTAGAGTACAAAATGAGGGCGAGCGAGTTGTGAGCGAAGCTGTTCGTATTGCTGATTACTTCGAAGCTACAATGCAACGTTACGCCCCTGGTTCTGCTTGGGTGAAAGAACAAGTACGACAAGCCGTAAAGTTACGTGAATGGAAGAGCCGGGACATTAAGCCTGATACGTTTTTTTAGATATCTAGATTAGATATATGTTCCGGGGTAATAATATATAACAGGTGCCGAACTAATAGCGGTTCAGCCAGACAGCAACGGTATCCGAACAGCTATACTTAAGACTTTGGCTTAATAATTCTTACGGGACAATTCGCAATATGGATATTTGTTTATCGCATAGCCTAGACAATAACAGATACGAATGCTATACTTTCGAAGTAACAATTTTTAACGATACACCCTTTCGCCACACTCCTGATTCTCAGGGACGATAGGGGAAGTACAAGGAGTAACAATTATGACAGTAACTGTCGATATTAAAGCTCTGCTCGAAGCAGGCGTACACTTTGGTCACAAGACCAGCCGTTGGCACCCTAAAATGGCGCCATACATCCACAGCAAGCGTCAGGACAGTCACATTATTGACCTGACAAAAACCGTTGAAGGCCTAGAAACCGCATTGCCATTCATAACGAAGGTTGTCGCAAGCGGCAAGCAAGTTTTGTTTGTTGGTACAAAAAAGCACACCAAAGAAATCGTACGCGCAACAGCACAGTCACTAGATCAACCATATGTTACCGAACGATGGCTCGGTGGAATTTTGACAAACGTCGCAACCGTTGGCCAGCAAATCAAGAAACTTAAAGATCTTGAAAAGCGTATGGACTCGGGTGACCTTGAAAAGCGCTATAACAAGCTAGAAGTTCAACGATTCCAAGAAGATATTGATGAGCTAAACGGCAAGTATGGTGGCATCAAAGACCTCAACGGCAAGCCGGGCGCACTATTTGTTATCGACGTTATCGGTGATATCAACGCCATCAAGGAAGCCAAGACACTTGGTGTGCCCGTCGTTGCGGTGGTTGACACCAACGCCGACCCATCACTAATTGACTACGTTATTCCTGGTAACGACGACGCCATCAAGGGTGTTCAATTACTCCTTGACTATGTTGCTGCCGCAGTTCGCGAAGGCGCAGGATCTGTAAAAGCCGCCGACACAGAAGCCGAAGCTGTTAAAGAGGAGAAGTAATAATGAGCGTATCGATTGACGACATTAAAAAACTAAAAGAATTAACCGGTATCGGCCTGACCGACGCCAAAGCCGCACTCGTAGAAGCGGAAGGTAACTTCGATAAAGCTCTTGAAGCGCTGCGTAAAAAAGGCGTGACGAAGGCCGAGAAAAAAGGCGATCGTGAAGCCCGCGAAGGAATCATCGACAGCTATGTTCACAGCGGACGTATCGGTGTGCTTGTCGAAGTAAACTGTGAGACCGATTTTGTGGCTCGTCTGGACGCGTTCAAGGCCTTTGCCCACGAGATTGCGCTTCAGGTTGCTGCGATGGCGCCTATCTATGTCAGTGAAGCTGATA
>JGI24143J45723_1001373_pt1 | contig 11589 bp, 9 predicted proteins | sample BarGraIncu00432A_FD_45723 | JGI IMG/M metagenome (IMG submission 45723)
TACTCTGGAAGCAAAAAAGGCAGCGAACTCACGGTAACAACGGTGTCAAGGGACTCCTTTTTTCAATTGACACCTGGCAGACATATCAGGGAGAGCTCCGATCCGGTTGCGATCAGGATCAGCTCAAGGGGGCCGGCTTGCGCCTCGGCCAGGACATACCCTCCACGTGCGACTCCCTCAGCACTCGCGTAAATGGTACGGTCCAAGGTAGGAACCGCCTGGCGCGACAGCACCAGCGCCACCGGCCGCCCCTTCATGGCAAGCGCCATCCGCAGGGCCACGCAGGCCTCGTTGGCGTCACCGGGTCGCATCACCACCAGGCGCGGGATGGCGCGAAGGCTGGCCAGATGCTCCACTGGCTGGTGGGTAGGGCCGTCTTCACCCAGGCCAATTGAATCGTGAGTGAAAATGTGGATGACATGCAGCCCAGAGAGCGCCGCCAGGCGCAGCGTGGGGCGCAGGTAATCCGAGAAGGTGAGAAAGGTGGCTCCAAAGGGGATGACTCCGCCGTGAGCGGCCAAGCCATTCAGTATCGCCCCCATGGCATGCTCGCGTACGCCGAAGTGGATATTAGTGCCCCCAGGGCCCCACTCACCGCCGACTGCCCCCTGGCGATCGGTCGGCAGGAATGCAGCGCTCTCGAAGTCGCCCATCCCCTTAAGGGCTGTATAGGTCGAGGGATCCAAATCCGCAGAACCGCCGAAAACTAGTGGAAGTTTAGCCGCTATCGCGTCCAGTGCCTTTCCCGTTGCGACTCGGGTGGCGATTCCTTTCTTGTCAGCGGGGAAATTGGGGATAGCCCGGTCCCAGCCCGAAGGCAAATCTCCTTCCATGACCTGCCGAAATTCCTCGGCGAGTTCCGGATACTCCTGCGCATAACTGCCAAGAAGCGCGTCCCAAGAGGTTTCGGCTGCGCTCCCCCTGACAAGGGCCTCCCGGAAATGCTCGAGCGCCTGCTCCGGTATGAGGAAACTCGGCTCTACGGGCCAGTCAAGCCGCTCCTTGCTAAGCCGCACCTCCTCGGGGCCGAGAGGCGAGCCGTGGGCCTCGAAGCTGTCCTGCTTGTCGGGCGAGCCGTAGCTAATGTGGGTCCGTATTACCACCAGCGAGGGGCGCTGCGATTCGTTTCTGGCATTTTCCAGGGCACGCCCGATTGCCTCCAAGTCGTTGCCGTCGGCGACCGTCTGAACCTGCCAACCGTATGCCTCGAATCTGGCGGCACGATCCTCTGTGAAGCAGAGATCGGTCGAGGCAGAGAGCGTGATGCGGTTGTCATCGTAGAGACAAATGAGCCTTCCCAGCCGCAGGTGACCAGCGAGCGAGGCCGCCTCCGAGGTTACGCCCTCCATCATGTCGCCGTCCGAGGCGATAACATAGGTGAAGTTGCCTATGATCCCGAAACCTGGCTGATTGAAACGGGCTGCGAGACGCGCCTCGGCGCATGCCATGCCAACGGCACTACCGAAACCCTGACCAAGCGGACCGGTGGTCACCTCGACCCCGGGGGTGCGACCGCGCTCGGGATGACCGGGCGTACGGCTTTCCCACTGACGGAAGCGCCGAATCTCGTCCAAGGGGAGATCGTAGCCGGTCAAGTGCAAAAGGGCGTAAAGGAGCATGGAAGCGTGCCCTGCCGAGAGCACGAAGCGGTCGCGGTCATACCAGCCGGGATGTGACGGGTTGTGTCTTAGGAACCGGGTCCAGAGCAGATACGCCATGGGGGCCGCCCCCATTGGCATCCCAGGGTGGCCGCTGTTAGCTTTCTGGATCGCATCGACCGCAAGAAAACGTATCGTGTTGATGCAGAGTTCATCCAGATCGGGAGAAGTGGTGGCGTAAAAGCTGTCGCTTTTCATAATGCTGCTCCTGTCTCATAGATCACTGTCAATCACACAGGACCTAATACTTTGCAACGGTGGGCCATGTGGCAGGCAGTCCGGAAATCGTATTCGTACCTTTGAAGGGACATCAACGATAGGGGTCTAGCTGCAAGTATACACCATATGAGAGTGTGAGGTTTTGGTGGGCTGGTAACGCCAATGGAAGGTCACAATTGGTGGTTCGATAGAAATCAGCGAGAGATATTGGGCGAGGATTCTATATCAAGAACTTGGCACAGCTGGAAATCCTACAGATCTCACACCCTGGTAAGAAAGTGTTTGCAATGAATATCTGCCATGACAGGAGCCAGTCATAATGACAGTAGCATGCGGAAGAGGGTCATGCTACCAACATGGTGCCGTGCAATACCAGATGAATGAACAGTTCTGTGGCTGCCTCGAAATGGGGCAGGCACTCTAACAATGCCGCGAGCACTTGTAACTACTCGCGAAAAAATGCAGTTTCGCTTAAAGAGCACGAATCCACATTGAACAGGTCAAGCCAGCACACGAAGAACTGATCGAGCGCTAAGTTACAGTCTTCACCATGGGGCATCCGTCACGCCCGGCACATCTGCAATATATGACGGGTTACTCTGACGGATTCCCATCCACTGCGCACTTCTATCTCATTTTTTCGCAAGAGAATTGGGCACTTGACCACCCGGCATCCGCAGGTATTTCTGGCACGCCAGTTGCTGCCTGTATTTCAGATTAGGCAGATCAAGGATTTCGAAGTTTGACAAAAAGGTTCGCAGGCCTACATTTGGCGTGAACTAGGTGAATGATGCCGTCACCATGGAGAGAGCATGGCGCAGAATAGAGCAGAAAGGTCTTGGGCTAAAAAGCTTTGGAATTCAAGGGCATTTCGCTGGGGTGCCGGCATACCGGTCGCGCTTAGCCTTGGTCTCTATATTGCGACATTTTTCATGGACGAACCTCTGCGTAATACCATGGAAAAAAGAATGAACAGTCATCTAAAAGGGTATTCGGTTCGACTTCCGGGGTTGCATGCCCAGCTGATGGGCCTCTCTCTCACCCTGAAAGGACTTACCGTCTCACAGGTGGCACATCCGGACCCTCCTATCGTCTATTTCCCGGTTCTCAAGGCGAGTATTCACTGGCGCGAGGTCCTCTCCGGGAGGCTCGTCGCGGAATTCATGCTTGATCAGCCGAAAATCAACATCAACCTGCAGCAACTGAACAGCGAGGCGGCCAGCACGGTCACGCTTAAGGAGCACGGCTGGCAGCAGGCGGTGGAGGACATCTACCCGCTCAAGATAAACACTGTGAAAATCCGGGACGCCAATGTTACCTATATCGACCACGACCCGAAAAAGCCTCTCATCCTGAGCCATCTAAACCTCCAGGCCACCAACATTCGTAACATCCACCTGCCGGACCAGAGCTATCCCTCCTCGTTCCATCTTGACACGGCAATCTTTGGCACCGGACATGGCAGTATCGACGGCAATGCAAATTTCCTCGGCGAACCGTTTCCTGGTCTGAAGGGCCGCGTAAAGCTGGAAAAGGTGCCGGTCGACTACTTCAGTTCCGTACTTGCTGCCCGCTCAAACCTCTCCATACACGGCGGGGTTCTCCGGGCCGCCGGAGACGCCGAGTATTCGCCCACGGTTAAAACTGCTCGCCTGGAGGATCTGAATATTCAGGGGATGAAAATCGACTATATCCATTCTCCGAGCACCGCAGGAGCCGAAAAAAAACGCGCTGTCGTCGTGGGGAAGGCCGCTAAGGATGTTAGTAACAAGCCGGGCATTTTGATACGTGCCGACCATTTGAGCCTGACGGGGTGCACCCTCGGCATGGTAAATATGGAGGCGGGCAAAGCGTACCGCGTATACCTCGCCGATACCGATTTTCATCTGAGCAATTTTTCCAATCATTTTTCCCAGGGACCCGCACAAGCGCGGTTAAAGGCGAAATTCATGGGAAGCGGCATTACCACGGCATCCGCGACGTTCCGTCCGGAGAAAGGTGGACCTGACCTCGATCTCTACGCAAAAATAGATGATACTCAGTTGCCAGCGTTGAACGACTTGCTGCGTGCCTACGGCAATTTCGATGTTTCCGCCGGGTCCTTTTCCCTCGTCACAGAGTTACATATCAAAAATGACGCCATATCCGGCTACGTCAAACCATTCTTCAAGGATATGAAGGTTTATGACAGGCGTAAGGACAAGGAGAAAGGCATTTTCCATCAAATGTATGAAATGCTTGTTGGAGGGGTCGCCAAGCTGCTTGAAAACAGACCGCACCAGGCGGTAGCCACCAAGGCAGACATCAGGGGCATGGTGGAAAAACCACAAACCAGTACCTGGCAGATCATCGGCGAGGTTATCAAGAACGCATTTTTTAAAGCGATTCTTCCCAGCTTTGAAAAAGAAGCGACCGGAGCAGGCAAGCACTGAGCAACCACTAGCTGGGGCAAACCAGCAAAAGACCGCGTTGTCATTTACTGCGACGGAGGGTTTACGGATGAAAGGAGTCGATACATTCGCACGAGGGGGGTGGGAGGGGCTCATGCTTAACAGCAACAGGAGGCTCACATGCTAATCGAAATGCACTGCCATACCCTACAACATTCTTCCTGCAGTAAGGTTTCAGCGGTCGAACTGGTGCAATTGCTCTTCGCGAAGGGACTGCAAGGTTTGGTGCTTACCGATCACCATTATCTCTGGCCCCGAGAGGAACTGGCAGATCTCTGCCGGGAGGCAGAAGTGCCGCCGGATTTTATCATCCTGAGCGGGCAGGAGACCAATGTGCCGGTCTTCGGGGACGTGCTGATTTACGGCGCACCGACTACCATTCCTCGGGGCACCCCCTTGGAGCAGATCCGCAAAGATTTCCCCCAAATCGCGGTCGTATGGGCGCACCCTTACCGTGACGGAAGGGTGCCGACGCAGGAACTACTCTGCTCTCCGCACTTAGATGCGGTAGAAATCTTCAACTCTAACCATACGGTGCGCGGCAACAGCCGAGGTCTGCAGGATTGGCACCGTTACCGGTTCATCGGAACCGGCGGGACCGATACCCACGGAGCAAGCTACGCCGGCATCTACCCTACCCTCTTCGACCATCCGCTCAAGACGGTGGAGGAACTTGCGGACGGGATCAGGAACGGCCATTGTCGCCCCTTTCTCAAAGAAATCGCCCGCAAGGACTCCACTAAAGTGATCGAGGTCACCATCGGCACACAAGAATCGGAAAAGACTCGCGAAAGCCTTATCATCCGCTCGCCCGACAGCCATGAAGCCTGGAGCAGCGCGGAAAGGGCCTTCCACATCATGTCGGCAATCGCCGGGCGTGGCTTTGACAAGGGGATCTTCCGGGTGCCTCAACCAATCGAGAAGTATGCCGAGGCAAGAACGCTGGTGGAAAAAGGAATTGCGGGCGAGTCGCTGTTCGACAGGCTTCAATCTGCGACAGCCACGGAGGCGGAGCAGTGCTTTCGTCTGTCGGCGCAGTGGCTCGCCAAGATGCATGGATTGCGTTTGAGGATTACCACGGCAGAAGAGTTTTTGAGTGAAGAGCAAAGACGCCTGGAAAGGGAATTGGCGCGTTTTGCCAAGGATAACCATCCCTATACTGGCAAGGTAACAGAGATCATAGGTGCGGTGCAGGCGGCGGAGCTGGAACTGGTGCACAAAGAGAAGGGGGTGCTGATCCAGGGACACGGAGATTATCACCCCAAGAACATCATCATCGGTCACGATGATCCCAATGATCAGAGTACCATTTTTGTGGCGGCGATCGATTTTGAGCGCTCGCAACTTATGCCGCGTGCCTTCGATGTCGGCTGGTTCCTGGCCCAGACCCACAGCATGTTGTCATCCAATCCAAAGATAGGGATTAATCTCAGTGATGACGACTTCCTCACCGCCTATGCAGACGCAGCCGGGTCTGCGGTACCGGACGATTTCTACGACCAGGTCGAGTTATTTCGGGCCAGGGCTAATATCAGCATCGCAGCTTTTTTTATCAAGTTGAAATTGGGAGATGGCGGTGAACTCTGGAGGATTCTGGTGGAATCCGAGCGGGCGTTGGCGCATCTGGATTTTTAGGGAAGTCCCTCGTATGAATAGCGAGCAGCCTCTGCATGGCTGAGAATGGGAGGATAAGCGCCAGGTTATACCTCAGCTACCGCAAGCGTTGTCAATAACGGTCAACACCACCATGCCGCAGCCCACCGAACGACCGCTGAGACCCGACTTGCCTCCAACGATGGAATCAGGTTGTCGCCAAGACTGATCGGTCGTTGTTCACCACTGAAAATTGCATTCGTTTATGTAGGATTTAACATACCATGCGGGTATACTTGGGAGTCATGGAAAAGCAATCGAAACCAAAAACCCAGCGGGAAGCATCTGGGATGATTTCGCCACTAGCCAAACGGTCAGAGCAGGACCTTATGCGTTTCCCAATTGTCGGCATCGGGACCTCCGCCGGAGGATTGGAAGCTTTGGAACTGTTCCTGCGGCATGTGCCGGAAGGTAGTGGTTTGGCCTTCGTCATCGTCCAGCACTTGGATCCTACATGCCCGGGGAGCTTACCCGAACTGCTCCAGCGCGCCACCGGGATGGAGGTTCTCCTGGTCGGTGACCGGATGCGGGTCAAGCCGAACTGCGTCTACGTAATCCCCCCTAACAAGGACCTGTCTATTCTTCACGGCGTACTGCACCTGTTCGAACCGACGTCGCCCCGCGGCCAGCGCCTCCCAATCGATTATTTCCTCCGTTCCCTAGCCGAAGACCAGCAGGAACGGAGCATCGGCGTCATCCTCACCGGAATGGGTTCGGACGGCACCATGGGGCTTAAGGCGATCAAGGAAAAGGCAGGAATCACAGTGGTGCAGGAACCTACCTCCGCCAAGTTCGAAAGTATGCCCAAGAGTGCCCTAGATGCCGGACTTGTCGACCTGATAGCTCCTGTGGAGGAGTTGCCAGGAAAGATCCTCAATTACCTCAAACATGGCCGCATGGCGGAAGAAGAGGCCGAGCTTCCATTGGATGAGCAGAACCAAAGTGCCTTGGGGAAAATCATAATTCTGCTGCGCTCCAAGACCGGTCACGACTTCTCAATGTACAAGACGAGTACCATGTATCGACGGATCGAACGGCGCCTCGGCATTCACCACATTGACGGGATTGCTAGCTACGTCCACTTTCTGCAAGAGAACTCCCAGGAGCTGGATTTGCTCTTCAAGGAACTTTTGATCGGAGTGACCAGCTTTTTCCGCGATCCAGCAGAATGGGCGCATTTACAGGAAGATGCAATTCCACAACTCCTGGCCGCCCGCCCGGCCGGCGGCAAGCTTCGTGCGTGGTCGGCCGGCTGCTCGACCGGGGAGGAAGCATATTCGCTCGCCATTATCTTCAAAGAGGCAATGGAACCGGTCCAGCCCGCGAGGCTTTTCACACTGCAGATCTTTGCCACCAACCCGGATCAGGATGCGATCGACAGGGCCCGCCAGGGAGTCTATCCGGCGGATATCGCAGCTGACGTGTCACCTGAGCGTTTACGCCGGTTTTTCGTCCCGGACCGAAACGGTTACCGTGTCGGCAAGGAGATCCGGCAGATGGTCACCTTTGCCACCCAGAACGTCATTAGCGACCCTCCCTTCGGCAAGCTGGATATCCTCATCTGCCGAAATCTATTGATCTATCTGACCCCTGAAATCCAGCAAAAGGTTCTGTCGCACTTTAGCCACAGCCTGAACCCGGGCGGCGTGCTTTTTTTGGGGACTTCCGAGAGCGTCGGCACCATCACTGACCTCTTCACTCCACTGGGGAAAACATCGAGGCTGTTTCAACGCACATCCTCTCGGCCGAGAGAATGGGCAGAGTTTCCCTCCGGGGTCGGACCCGCCAGGTCCAAGACCACCGCGAAAGTGACTGTGCCAAAACCCGCTGCCAATCTCAAGTGGCTCGCCGACCAAGTGATGCTGCAGAAATTTTCCCCACCGGCTGTGCTTGTTAATGAGAACGGAGATATCCTCTATACGAGCGGACGGACAGGCCGGTATCTTGAGCCGGCAGCCGGTAAGACCAACTGGAATATTTTTGCCATGGCTCGGGAGGGGCTCCATTCAGAGCTGGCAAGCGCCTTTCAAAAGGCGTTTCGGCAAAAAGAGCCGATCACCGTCAAGGGGCTCACAGTCAGGGAGGGCGTCATCTCGCAGAGCGTTGACCTTACGGTGCTGGCGATTCAGGAGCCGGAGGAACTTTCGGGGAACCTGATGATCGTCTTTACCGACGTGAAAAGCAAACCGGGGAAAGAAGTGCCGGACCACTCCCGGACCGCCTCATCTGATATGGCTGCAGACCACGGATCGGATCTGGAACTCCTGCTTTGCCAGGAGGAACTTCACACCACTCAATCGGGAATGTATTTCTTGCAGAGTGACTTCACAGCCATCAATGAGGAACTGCAGTCCCTGAACGAGGAACTTGTCACCTCTGGTGAAGAGATGCAGTCCCTGAACGAAGAGCTGCAGTCGGTGAACGCCGAGCAGCAGGCGGAAATGAACCAGCTTTCGCGAGTGAATAACGACATGCGGAACCTGCTCGACAGCACGGAAATAATCACCGTGTTCCTTGATAACGAACTCCGGATCCGTAGGTTCACGGCCGGGGCGGACAAACTTTTCAAGCTGATTCCGGTCGACCTGGGGCGGCCACTCAGCGACATCGCGAGCGACCTGCTTTATCCCGAAATGACCAAGGCTGCCCTGGAGACACTGCGAACTCTGGTTTTGTCGGAGAAGCAGGTCGCCACCGCCGACGGGCGCTGGTTCAAGGTGCGCATCATGCCCTACCGCACCACGGAGGACGAGATCGACGGCGTGGTAATCACCTTTTCGGACATCACGGCGGCCAAGACATTGGAGACGCAGTTGCGCGAGGAGAACGCCAGGCTCAAAGCCCTCATCGCAAGGCATCCCGCAGCTTAACGGCAAGATCCGCTATGGCGAACGGCTTCTGAATGAAGTTCATACCTTCGTCAAGTACCCCCCGGTTGCCGATCACGTCTGCCGTATAGCCGGACATGAACAAGATTTTTATGCCCGGGTAAAACGATTGCATCCGGTTTGCCAGATCCCTGCCGTTCATACCCGGCAGGATGACGTCGGTAAGAAGAAGCTGTATCTGACCCGCATGCTCCTTGGCCAGGGTTATGGCCTGGTTGGGCGTGACCGCGGACAGCACCCGATACCCCAATTCTTTCAGTATCATTTTGTCCATTAATAATAGAGCAGGTTCGTCTTCCACCACCCGTCTCCGGTGACCTGCCCGCGAGCCATGGGAGATGGGAAGTGGCACTCCCCCAGGCGTTCAATGGAGAAATCCATGTCTTGATTGTTCATGACCCTCCTCCTCGCTCAAATTATACCAGTCATGGAAACTATATATATTGCCATAAATTGATGAACCACGCCTCGAATACCCATCCAGGGATGCTCAAGATAGAGTTCGTCGATGCGGCGCATCAAACCGAGGTCGTCCATCCTCAACCCTGTTGCAAGGCCGCGGTAGTAGCTGGCGCGGGGCACGCCTAACAGCTCACAGCGACGCTCAACAGAGACTTCCGGGTGACCAGCGGCGATCACCTTTTGCTTTTGCGCCCGATCAAGTTCAGCCCGGGCAGATTGGACAAAAAATCGTTCTCTACCTTGAGCTTGCCGATCTGGCGGTGCAGTCATCTATCTCGGCATCGTGGTTCACCTCTTTCTTCTTCCCCTTACCAAAGAGGTCAGAGGCGCTTTGAACGAGTTCTTGCTTCCAGCGGGTGATCTGGGCCGGGTGGACCCCGTACTCGGTGGCGAGTTCGGCAAGAGTCTTTGACTCAGATAGGGCGGCCATACCTTGGCCTTAAATTCGGCGCTGTGGCGGGTGCGATGTTGTGGCATGAACCTTCTCCTCTCGAAATAGATCGGTTCATTGCTTATCACCTGTCTCAAAAACCGCAACCACTTCAGTCAGGGGCGAGCGTGTGGATCTATCAAATTTAATTGTGATTTTTTTGACATCTGCAATACGTTGTATATATTTGAATTGCCATAAGTTAAATTTCAATGCCAAGCCCTCCGTGAGAATCGGACGTAAAGCGGCGGAAGACCAAGATGTCCGAGCTGCCCAAAGAATAATATTTGGTGTGTTCGGTCATTTTCGTCTTGCAAGCAATCACGAGGCAGAGAGACCTTTGATGAAAGCGTATAATTGCATATGACTGATGAAACTAAAGCTGGTCCTCGCGATTATCTGGCGGCGGAGCGCACATTTCTCGCCTGGATTCGCACGGGCGTGGCATTGATAGGCTTGGGTTTTGTCCTAGCGCGCTTCGGCTTGTTTTTGCAGGTATTCAACTACAGCCAGCCGAACGTCCACGTGTCTTCGTATGGTCTCTCGCTCTGGTTCGGGACCTCGTTGATTTTTCTTGGTGTGCTGTCATGTTTTTGTTCACTCGTTCGCTATTTCCGCCTTATCAAACTTCTAAAGAGAGGGGATACCACTTTTGACCGGACTTCGACGCTTGCAGTCGTTGTCGCGCTGCTGCTGGCGGTCCTAGGTCTGGCAATGGGTATCTATTTGATCAGCACGCGCCCCACAGCGCAAACCGATACCTTTAGAAATCAGGAGGACTTCAATGCCAAAGTTTATGTAAGATGACATAGTTAGAGTGCAAGGCAATCGTTCAGATCGAGCGGATTCTCAATATCAACGGGCGCAGGGTCGGCTTTGCGTTCCATTGGCAGGGCTTCACCGGTGAGGGCTGCCTGGTTCAGGAACAGATCTTTGGCGGATAGCACCCGTACATCAGCCGGGACCATGTCTCCCGCAGCGAGCCGGATTATGTCGCCGGGTACTAATGTCTTGAGCGAAACTTCCTCGTCTTCGCCTCCTCGTACCCGCATCGCCGTGTTGCTGACCATTGCCTGGAGTTTCTCGGCTGCATTGTCGGCCCGCATCTCCTGGTAGAAACGTAGGACCACGCCGAGAACAACCATCACGAAAATCACCACAGTCGCCCGTTTGTCGCCGGTCAGATATGAAAGAATCCCCAGTGCCATTAGCAAAAGAACCAATGGATTCTTGATGTTGCTTAAAAGTCGCATTGTGGCCGATTGGTGCTTCTCTCGAGCAATCTCGTTCGGACCAACCTTTTTTAAACGAGCATTGAATTCAGCCTCACTCAGGCCGTCCAATTTCGAACCAAGCGCCTTTAGGACCGAGTCAGCATCGGCCCTTGCCATTTTCAATAGCTCAACGGAATATGGCGACCCGGGTGTGTTGGCGGATTGCGTCGGTGGGTGCTCAACCTCGGATTCATTTGATTCTTTTTGCATCGAGACCACCTCACAAGATATGGAACCCCACCAGTGGCTGATATGGGGTTTACGACTTAGACAAGACTATTCATATGCTAGCATTAAAACAACCTGCGCCGTGTTGCGCTGTCGGGTGAGGGTGATTTGCCGGCGCCAAAGCAACGTCCTGCCATAAATCTTAAACAGCAATCAACACGCCATAGAAGGCCTGCGTTTGTATAGACGGTATATCTCCGATCCCCCGGAGGAACCCTCGTAACCGTCCTAGTAGTTTGTTCCGTAAATAACGTTTAAAACGTTCTGCTTTTGTGGTATCATCCCTCATCTATGCGTCAATTCACGAGGGGGTGGCATATGGCAAAA
>JGI24143J45723_1001377_pt1 | contig 11565 bp, 10 predicted proteins | sample BarGraIncu00432A_FD_45723 | JGI IMG/M metagenome (IMG submission 45723)
GTAGAAAGCGAATCAATGCAAAGGTTTGTCGAGCGAGCCTCAGCAAAGATAAAGCCGAATATAAAAATTCTATCCAGCGGCATTGATCTTGACACGTTCATGTCTGTTCAGGGGCAGTCAAGTGGATCTGGAATAGTAGTCGGCTATGTCGGTCGTATGTCTGATGAAAAGAATCCTCTCGGGTTTGTAGATTTGGCAGAATGGTTAATCGAACGAGTACCAAACGTGACATTTAGGATGTTTGGGGCAGGTGATCAAGCAGAAATTGTCAGAGAACGGATCAATCAAAGCCAGGTTCGTTCAAGGTTGATTTTTGAAGGTTTTGTTGATTCCATTAAAGATGCATTGATCCAACTCGATATTCTGATATTGCCATCAAAATTTGATGGCAGACCGAATATAATTATGGAAGCTAACGCTTGTGGTATCCCGGTAATTGCCGCGCCAGTAGGAGGAGTACCAGAAATGATTTATGAAGGAAGAAACGGCTATCTACTTGGTCCACAAGATATATATCGTATCGGAGAATTGTTGTCAGATTGGATAAGCTTTCCGGAATCTCTCCAGGAGCTGAAGAGGTCCTCTCGTGCTACGGCTATTGCAAGGTTTGACAGCAGGCTTATGGTGGATGCCTATGCTGATGCGCTTTCTGCTTTCGCCGCAGTGTAGCTGTCAAATGGAATTCCGAAAGAAAAGCGAGATAGCTGTTTTTCTGTGGATACACATTAATAGTTGCAGCCTGATATTATTTTTTCTATACCGTTAAGAGGAATGTGGTAACGAATAGCGTATATCCTGCATTTTATTCTATGAATTTCGACGATAAATTAACAAGCCTGCCTGGGCACTACCGAGCCTTGCTTCTCCAGCGCGATGCCGCCATATCCGAGCGGGATGCTGCAATGTCTGAGCTGCACTTGGTCTATTGCTCAACGTCCTGGAGAATCACCAAGCCGTTGAGATTCATTGTGTCTTCTATGAGATTATTAATGAAAGTATGCAGCTCCTTGCTGCGCGATGGTTCAAATGTATTTTCTTTTGGGCGATTTAAAAAAGGGTTTATTTTTTTGGTAAATGGCAACATGACAGAGCTGAAATCTGCACTTGTAGCCGTTTCGAGTGGATGTACGTCGCGAGCGCGTCAGAATAACCTACCTGAACTAATAGCGGCTTTGCGGCTGTCACAAGGTCAACCCCTGGTTAGTGTTGTTATCCCCTGTTTTAATTATGGTAATTTCGTAATTGATGCGATAGATAGTATCTTGGCGCAGACCTTGAAAAATGTGGAAATAGTGGTAGTCGATGGTGGATCTACTGATATCACGACGGTAGAGAAGCTAAAAGAAATTCAGAGGCAACAAACACGAATTCTGTTCCGGGAGGGGCGCCATCTCGTGGGGGATAATAGGAATTACGGAATAGAAAAGGCTACTGGACGTTATATATGTTGTCTAGATGCAGACGATACACTGGATCCAACATACCTTGAAAAGGCGGTCTTTCATTTGGAGACCTATGGCTACGATATCGTATCAACCGCCATTAATTTTATTGGTGCAAGAGAAGGGCATATAGATACGCTTGAGTTTCCTGATTTGACGGATATGGCCCGTGGTAATAATGTTCTCACCTGTGCCGTCTTTCGAAAGGAACTTTGGAGCTCGGCTGGGGGTTATTTTGATGTTGGTATCGGAAAATATCATGTCGCTGAGGATTGGGATTTTTGGCTAAGATTGGCTGCACGTGGAGCCAGAATTCGTAATATTTCAGGCGAGTACCTGTTTAATTACCGGATCCACGAAGGTGGCTCACTCAGCAGTGCGGCTGACGTCAAATCTATTACAGAACAGAAAATAGCAATTCTTGAGCGAAATAAAGAATTACTCACAGCGGCAGCCTACAAACAGTCGACTGAACGGCAGTCAAAATATCTTCGGTGCGATCCAACCCACACTGCGCTTGCGCAAGGTGTCAGCAGTGTGACCACTGAGGGCAGGAAAACATTGCTATTGGCGATGCCGTTCTACCTGGTGGGCGGAGCAGAACGACTGCTGAGTGGCCTTTGCACATATTTGGCGAAACACGACTGGCGAATCATCGTTATCAGCACGCTGCCTCAGGAACCTGACTTCGGTAGCTCCATCGATTGGTTCAGTGAGAGTTCATCTGAGGTCTATTCTCTAACCAATTTTCTTGAACCAAGGGAATACGCCGACTTCATAAACTATGTGCTGGCGTCAAGAAAACCGGACTGTCTGCTGAATGCTGGTAGCCGATTGATTTACGAATTGCTGCCATCAATCAAGAAGAGTTACGCAAGCTTGAGTGTGGTAGATTTATTGTTCAACACCGTTGGCCATGTTGCATCGCACACTGAGTTCCAAGACTATATTTCTCTTGCGCTGGCAGAGAACAAGAATGTGCACGATTGGTATGTGGATGTTGCAGGCTGGCCTGAGGAGCACGTTAGAACAGTTTCTAGTGGGGTGGACTTGAATCGCTTTTGTCAAACAGGTCGACCGGGGACTCTTGTAGAAAAGTACGCCATTTCCAACGCTGAACTGGTGGTTGGTTTCTCCGGCCGCCTGTCCGAAGAGAAAGGCCCGGATGTTTTCGTTGAAATTGCTAAATTATGTCAAGGAATACCAAATTTACGTTTCGTGATGACTGGCACTGGTCCTATGTCTGCGGTTATCGCCAAGCAAGTAAAGGCGTTACCAGAATCTATTAAATTTGAATTTGCCGGCCTCGTAGATGACGTCGATCAATACCTTGCACTTTATGATGTCTTGGTATTACCCTCACGTTTTGACGGTCGACCGTTGGTGGTAATGGAGTCCTTGGCGTGCGGTGTCGCCGTTGTGGCATCTAATGTCGGTGGGATTCCAGATTTGATTGAGGATGGGATGAATGGGTATTTGGTGCCTGCTGCTAATGCGGAGATATTTGCTGATAGGATTCGTAAGTTGGTGGTAGATAGAGAGCTACTCGGGCGACTAAAAGTTGGCGCTCGCCATATTGCTGAGGATAGATTAGATGCAAATAAGGCATATCGTGAATACGATATAGCCTTGCGTGAGTTAATTGAAAAAAATAGAGCATCCCATGAGTAAGGGTTTAATATGATATATATTTATTCGAAGGTGAATTTATGGATCTTAATGGTAAAAAAATATTAGTTACTGGCGCTGATGGGTTCATTGGAAGCCATTTGGTTGAAGCTTTAATGAATCGCGGTTGCGATGTGAGAGCGTTTGTTTTTTATAACTCCTTCAATAGTTGGGGATGGCTTGATACGTTGTCGCCAGTGGCCCAAAAAAAATTGGATGTATTTTCTGGCGATATAAGAGATCCAAATGGGGTTCGTGAAGCAATGATCGGATGTGATGTGGTATTCCACCTCGCCGCACTTATTGCCATTCCTTTTTCTTATCACTCGCCTGATTCATATGTTGATACAAATATAAAGGGAACCTTAAATGTCTTGCAGGCAGCTAAAGCACTTGGTACTTCAAAAGTCATAGTGACATCGACTTCAGAGGTCTATGGCACAGCACAATATGCCCCAATTGATGAAAAACATCCATTCCAAGGGCAGTCTCCTTATAGTGCAACCAAGATCGGAGCAGACAGACTTGCCGAGTCCTTTTATCGGTCATTTGGTACACCTGTTGTAATCGTGAGGCCTTTCAATACATTCGGACCCCGACAATCCGCTCGTGCGGTTATACCAACAATAATTACTCAATTGCTGAGTGGCGAAACCGAACTTTTGCTTGGTAGCCTAACGCCAACACGCGACTTTAATTTCGTAGCTGACACCGTAAATGGATTCATCGCTCTGGCGGAGTCGGACGCTGCAATTGGTGAAGAGGTCAACATCGCAACGGGGGTCGAACACACCGTAGGAGATGTCGCACACTACTTGATTTCTGAAATCAATCCATCAGCGAAACTCGTTGTGAAAGAAGACAGGTTGCGCCCCGAGAAATCCGAGGTGTTCCGATTGATTGGCGATGCCAGAAAAATCATGTCCCTTACGCCATGGCGGCCTATCTATGATCTGGAAGCTGGGCTACGAGAAACTATCTCTTGGTTTAAGAAGGCAGAAAACCTATCTCGATACAAGTCGTGGATATATAACATTTAGGATTAGATATGAGAGCAATTATTCTTGCCGGTGGAAAAGGGACGCGTCTTCGTCCTTATACGACCTTGATTCCTAAACCCATGGTTCCACTGGGTGGGCGAATGTCGATTCTTGAGGTTGTACTCAACCAGTTGGCTCAATCTGGATTTACGCACGTCACTTTGGCCGTCAATCACCTGTCTCATTTGATAATGGCATATTTTGGTGATGGGAAGCGCTGGGGGTTGAAGCTCGACTACTCTTTGGAGGATGAGCCATTAAGTACCATTGGTCCATTAACGCTTATTGATGATCTCCCTGATAATTTTCTTGTCATGAATGGAGATATTCTCTGCGACTTAAATTATCGAAAATTTTTCGAAGGGCATGTTAAAGCCAACGCCGATGTGTCAGTTTCTGTCTATAAGCGCGAGACAAAAATTGATTTTGGTGTTTTGAAATGTGATGACAATATGATCTTACGCGAGTTTATCGAAAAACCAGTATATTCTTTCGATGTAAGTATGGGTATTTACTGCCTGGCAAGAAGAGTTATCGAGAAGTTGCCGCGTGGTGGTGTTTATGGATTCGATAATCTCATGCTTGATGGTATTAGAAATAATGATGATATAAAAATATGCCCGTTCGATGGTTATTGGCTTGATATCGGTAGGCCAGATGATTACGAATACGCAGACCAAAACTTTGATATGCTCGCCGACAAGCTGGGGATCTGAAAAGTATGACCATACTTGTCACCGGTGCTAATGGAGGCTTTGGTAGCGTTTTTTTGCCACTACTGCGAGCTCACTATCGTGAGCCTGTTATCGGTGCAGGGAGATCAAGTAAGGATGCTGATAATTATATTAAATGTGATTTCTCAGATGCAATAGCCATTAATTCTTTAATTAAATCTATTAGGCCAAGTATTATATTTCACCTTGTAGGTAGCTTTACTGGCGGATTTGAAATCGACTTGCAGATTAATGTACTTAGTGCAAGACATATATTCGAAAGCATAATTGCAGAGAAATTAAAAACACGTGTTATCATTTTTGGCAGCGCTGCAGAATACGGCGCTGTTCTTGCTGAAGACAATCCCATACCCGAATCGCTTCCATGCAAACCTGTTTCTTTTTATGGTTTAACAAAAAACTATCAAACGGAGATGGCAAAATTCTATGCGCGTACATCAAACATTGATGTTGTGATTGCTCGGGTATTTAATTTGGCAATCGCAGGTTTATCTCCAAGGCTTTTCTATGGAAGAGCAAACGCGATGATCAGTGCTTACAAAAATAACCAAATAACCCAGATGGAATTCGGCAATCTAAGTAGCGAACGAGATTACATTGGGATAGAGGAAGCTGTCACTCAGTTACTTGCAATAGCAGCGCGAGGAACATCTGGGGAGGTTTACAACGTAGGTAGCGGTGTGCCCAAAACAATGCGTTCCATTCTTACCGAAATGCTGAGCAAAGAAGGAATTTCTAGCGATGTCATTGTTGAGACTAGTTCTGAGTCTGTCGGGCGTAAAGGATTTGATGTGCCGATGATATATGCCAATACTTCCAAAGTTACGTCGATACTGAATAATTAAGTGATTTTTGACAGAATTTGAGTGCATGGATTGCTGTACTCTGGCATTGAAAAAAAGTTTCAGCACAACCCCTAATTAATCGCAGATGAAAAAAATCATTTTCATAAGTAATGAAGGCTCTTATACAGGTGCGCCAATATTTCTAGCTAAACTAGTTAGGCATCTTAGAAAAAAAACGAATTACAGGCTACTGGTTTTATTTTCTAAACCCGGTTCGCTAACTCAGTCACTCGCGCACGAGGGCATTGAAGTAATCAGTTCTGATAAAAGTGGTGGAAATATTTCGGTCCCCCGGAAATTATATAAAAGAGTCAGCCACTACCTTCGATATATAAAGTTGCTATTGCTAGACCGGCCTTGTTTGGTTTATTCCAATACAATAGTTAACTTTGGTGAGGTTGTAATAGCAGGATTGTTAAGAATCCCAGTGATACTTCATATGCATGAAGGAGAACATTTTGCCAACCAATATCGGTTCCGATTAAAACTTGCTTGTTTTTTTTCAGAAAGGATCATTGTTGGTTCACAGTATGTAAATGGAGTACTGTTCGCAATAACTAAAAAAATTGGACAAGTGATATACATCGGCGTACAGCCACCGAACAATATCAGTAACAAAAAAAGAAAAAGTGAAAACCCGGTATTGCTCGGGATTATAGGAACAATAAATCCAAACAAAGGACAGCATGTCGCTATAGAAGCCTTGCAAATCCTGGTAAAGAGAGGCATGCGGGTGCATCTCATAATTGCAGGTGTAAGTGGGGACGACACCTACTTTGAAAAAATAAAGAACCTCGTGAGCCAGAACTCTTTAAATGATTTTGTAAAATTTATAGGAGCTGTTCCAAATGCAGAAGAATTCATTGGAAAGCTTGATCTATTGCTGGTTCCCTCATTTGATGAAGCCTTGCCGACGGTGATACTGGAAGCATTTTCATTGGGGATTCCAGTTGTTGCATCTAATGTGGGAGGCATTCCTGAAATGATTGAAAATGGATTAAGTGGGTTTCTATTTAAGGCTGGTGATTCTGAAATGTTAGCTAATTATTTGTCGAAAATTATTGATGACGATAAGCTGATGGAAAATATCGCAACGACAGCGAGTTGGGTTGTAAGTAATAAATTCGATGTGAATGAGAATAATAATTCAATTGAAAATTGTATAAATGGAATTATTTTAAAGTAGTAGAGGTGATAGGTTCAATGCATGTTGAATATTATGGAAATCAAATGATGAATCTGCAACAGGAATTACTATTAAGCGGGGTCCTAGGCCATTTCGTTATACACAAGTCCCCTGCGCCTGAAGCTCGCTTGAGAATCTAATTCCAGCGGAGAAGTCAAGAATGCGCTGCATGCCCAGCCAGATGGTCTTGGCTCCGGGCTCACCATCACCTTTTCGTGCCAGAAAGCCACCAGCCTGGGAACCAAGCGCACCACTTCATTGAGTGTGTGCGGTTTGTCCGGCAGTTTTTTCTGATTCAAGACGTAGGCCGCCTTCCACTCATCAGTCTCGAACATCAGTTGTGCATCCAAGTCGGGGCACCCGAGTTTCAAATAGAGGGATGGCATGAATCTGCGGCTCTCCAGCTCGATTTCGTTATCGACATGAATAGGCGGGAAAACTAATTTTTTAAACAAATAATGGCCACGTCATTATCAACGGCTATTGATTCAATGTGGGGCCAAGGCTGCTTAACTTTACAATAACTTTCACCAAAAGCCACCTTGGAACCTGTTGCGCTTTTAAAATCGAATCCAGAAATTTCTGACAATAAGGGCACTTTAGTGTACTCCACTAAAAATGCCGAAACATTCATATCACCCTCAGTTGTTCTTAGCTTGGCGGTATAGGGCCATGGCCAAGAGCCTTTACTAATATACACAAATTTAACTTTGTTGTAATCTGGATGCATTTCAAGGCGTGCGATTATTCGGTTTGCCATCAAAGTATCCCACTGATTAATTCTTTGTTGATCAATCAATATTTGATTGCTCGAAAAAATAAATCCCACCAGAATTATGCCTCTGGCAATTAAAAAAGTTGATCTTACAAGGCGATTTTCTGAAGCAGGTATGCATGAATCGGCCAGGAGAAAAATAAATCCAATAATGACTGAAACATGCGCGATTACTCTGGGAACTGGCCACCAAACTTCGAATGGCAATATAACGCCAAATGAAACCGGAATTAGCAATAAAAAAGAAAAAGCCGTAACAAAAACACTTCGTATGGAGTTTGTTGCATCATTTCCTCTGAGAAAATATATGAATATTCTTGCCAAGGATAGTGCAAGCATCAATGCAACAAGTAACTTCAATTTCCCAGAAAAAACTGGCTCGGAGCTCCAATATATATTAACCAAAGAAGATGATATCTGAGTCAAGCGATTAGGTATCTCGTCAATTGTCAATATTTTAGATATGCTTAGACCAGAGGTCATGCCAAAAAATTTTGTCAGCCAAATTATTATGGAAAAAATAAATATAGCAACGAAGCTTATAAGCGCAAGCGCTACCGCTCGCTGACGAAATATGTTATTGGTAGCCAGCGAATAACCATTCTTAATATTTGAAACTTGCCCGAAAGCAAAGGCAAATATAATTGCAACCGCAAAATAGTTTATAAAAACCTGATAGGTAAATAGCATGGCAATAGTTGCAACTAGTGAGGATGCTCTCGTGCGCCAAGTTGCGGGACTAATCAATGCCATTTCCAATGCCACGATGGCAAAAAACAGAGCTACGCTGTAGAAGGGCAGGGCCGCCTTAAAGGTAAATATTTCTGTTAAATATGGATGTGCAGCAATTATTGCTCCAACAATACCTGCTTTCGGAGACTTTTCCAGTCCGGCAAATCTAATAATAGATACCAGAAATACTGTTTGCAGGAATAAGGCTGTAATTCCCATAGAGAAGTACATGTCTGAGATGTTGGCACCGATAGATTGAATGAACCATACGATTGCGGCCGTGATGTAACGACCCTGGGAAAAAAATAACCCGAAGTCTATGGTTCCATCAGCCGGCATGAGCCCGTAGTCATCAATCGAATAGCCACGAAAAATGACAAGTCCCTTCGCCATTACGGTAGTAAAAAAAATTATCAAAAATAGTCGAATATTTGGCCTGTCAATATCAAACATTTTTTTGGGTGATAAATACATTTATTCATGACTCATGTTAATAGTAATAAGTAGACAGCGAGTCAACTATTTGTTGCTGATACGGCTCGATGCGCTGCCACAATGGTATACACAACAAACAATCCGCTGCCATTCGTGTAATCGGAAGATCGCCATGAGCTCGTCCGCGTAGAATCCAATATTGGGAGTCAAGAAACGGTACATAGTGAAATACAGTATGGATGTTAGCCACCTTCATTTACACAATGGCTTTTGTGCGAAATTCCAAGTAACGTAGTGTATATTAGCATTATGCTCATCCTCCTTAGGAAACTTTGCATAACTCCTTCGGTTGTGTACTTGATGTAAGCCCTGTCTGCGAAAATACAGTTCATGAAACAAGCAGCTTTGGCCCTCAATCTCAGCGTGAAGAAAACCCGCAAGCAAGTGTTCCTGGAGCAAATGGAACAAGTGGTGTCATGGGCTGCGCTGGTCGAACTCATTGCCCTGTACTACCCAGAAGGTCGCAATGGCCGGCCACCCTTTACATTGGCGACAATGCTGCGCATTCACTTCATGCAGCAATGGTTCACACTGTCGGACCCCGGCATGGAAGAGGCGTTCTTCGACACACCGCTGTACCGCGAGTTTTCCCAGCTTGATGAGTTTGCCCGCCTGCCCGATGAGTCCACCATCCTGCGCTTTCGCCACCGGCTGGAGAAACACAAACTCGCAGAGCAAATTCTGGTCACCGTCAATGAACTTCTGACCCAGCGCGGATTGCTGCTCAAGGCTGGCACCGCAGTAGACGCTACCCTGATCCCAGCGCCGTGCTCCACCAAGAATAAAGACAAAGCATGCGACCCTGAGATGCACTCCAGCAAGAAGGGCAACCAGTGGTACTTTGGCATGAAGGCCCACATTGGCGTCGATGCAGATTCTGGACTGGTGCACACCGTGCGAGGCACATCCGGCGATGTGAGCGATATCGCAGAAGGAAACACCTTGCTGCACGGACGGGAGACGGTTGCCTTTGGCGATGCCGGCTACCAAGGAATTGAAAAGCGCCCTGATGCCAAGACGGGTGTCACTTGGCATGTGGCCATGCGTCCGGGCAAGCGTAAAGCGCTCAACAATGAAAACGAGGCTGATGCCCTAATCGACCAGGCAGAAAAGCTCAAGGCGGGCATCCGGGCCAAAGTGGAGCACCCGTTTCGGGTGATCAAGCGCCAGTTTGGATTTGTGAAGGTTCGCTATCGCGGCCTGAAGAAAAACACGGCACAGCTCATCACGCTGTTTGCACTGTCGAACTTGTGGATGGTGCGCAGTGACTGGGGCATGAGTGCGCCCGAAAACAGGGCAAGTGCCCTGCAAAGGGTGAAGAAGGCCCAAGAGGGCCTTCAAAACGACGGGATTTCTGAAGCGTGTCTGTGAAATTTCATCATTTGAAAATTAACGACCTGCTACTCCATGTTGCGGTGAGTTATTCAGAGCATCCCTAATATGGGTGCACCGGTTAAATTGCGGGTTGGAAATATTGAAACTTCATTTGTTGTTACTCCAAAAATGCTAACGAGCCATTTGTTTTTTCGTTTGAGACGGATGGTGTTAGTAATACCTTGGAGATAACTCCTCCGAAGCCTACAAGCCCTAATGAGCTTGATTAAAAAAATCCAGATGCACGAAAACTTGGTATTGATTTAATGTCAATAAAAATAAAAGATATCAAATAATTAAATTATTTATATGCTGCGTTAAATACGAATTTATCTATCTGATGACAATTTATTTTTACGATACTTTGTATTATGTTATTTCTTTTTTGGAAGGCAATGCGGTGAAAATATGAAAGCTGTAATATTGGCAGGTGGTTTGGGAACACGGATCAGCGAAGAGACTTCTACGCGGCCGAAGCCCATGATCGAAATCGGTGGCAAACCCATTCTTTGGCACATAATGAAGACCTATTCCCACCACGGGATCAACGACTTCGTGATCTGCTGCGGCTACAAGGGCTATGTCATCAAGGAATATTTCGCCAATTATTTTTTGCACATGTCCGATGTAACGTTTGATATGAGTAAAAACAGCATGGAAGTGCATCAACGAAATGCCGAGCCTTGGAAAGTGACCTTGGTGGACACGGGCGAGGAGACCATGACCGGCGGTCGCTTGAAACGGGTGGCGGATTACGTCAAGGATGATGAACTTTTTTGTGTAACCTATGGCGATGGCGTGAGCGACATCAACATCACCGAGTTGCTTGCTTTTCACAAGGAGCAAAACGTCAAAGCCACATTGACTGCGACGATTCCGCCCGGCCGCTTCGGCGCCCTGGACCTCAAGGGAAGCAAGGTCAGCAGCTTCATGGAAAAGCCCAAGGGCGATGGCGCCATGATCAACGGCGGTTTCTTTGTGCTGTCGCCGAAAGTTCTCGACTACATCACCGATGACCAGACGATCTGGGAGCGCGATCCCTTGGAGCGTTTAGCCCAAGAGGGCGATTTGGCGGCTTTCCCGCACCACGGTTTTTGGCAGCCGATGGACACTTTGCGCGACAAAATGCACCTTGAAGAATTGTGGCAATCCGGTAAAGCGCCGTGGAAGGTGTGGTCTTGAATCCGGCCTTCTGGAAGGGCAAGCGTGTCCTGCTGACCGGGCACACCGGTTTCAAAGGTAGCTGGCTGTCGCTCTGGTTGCAATCCATGGGT
>JGI24143J45723_1001381_pt1 | contig 11557 bp, 11 predicted proteins | sample BarGraIncu00432A_FD_45723 | JGI IMG/M metagenome (IMG submission 45723)
AAACACTGATCGATCGAACAGTGGCAAGATATACAGAAATCAAAAATAAAGAATTCTATTTTATTATGACGGCTGCTGTGGAACGCAAACAGATGCTGGGTCGCACATTGGAATGCTTCCGAGGGTTTACCGATTGTCTTGAAGGAGCAACGGAAAAAGGTGTTGTTTATGGAACGGGTGCCTGGAAAAAAGGTGATATTGAAGGAAGTCCGGCCATGAAACAGGCTTATGACTTTGGAAAGAATATTTAAATAAATAGCGAATAATAAAGAAAGAGGAAAATACCGATATGAAACAGAAAAAACTGGGATTTGGCTTTATGCGCTTACCGGTAACTAATCAGGAAGATTCAACAAGTATTGATACGGAGCAACTGAATAAAATGGTGGATACCTTTTTAGAAAGAGGGTTTACCTACTTTGATACAGCCTATATGTATCATAACTTTAAGAGCGAAATTGCTTTAAGAGAAGCCTTGGTTAAACGACACCCGAGAGATTCTTTTACGGTTGCCACCAAGATGCCAACCATGTTTTTAAAAGCGAAAGAAGATCATGAACGAATTTTTAGCGAACAGCTGGAAAAATGCGGCGTAGATTATTTTGACTATTATCTCCTTCATAATCTTAATGTTTCCCATTATGAAATAGCAAAAAATATGGACAGTTTTGAATTTATCCAGAAGAAAAAAGAGGCGGGGAAAATCAGAAACATCGGCTTCTCTTATCACGATAATGCGGATTTGCTTGATGAAATTTTGACCACGTATCCGGAAGTGGATTTTGTACAGCTGCAGATTAACTATATGGATTGGAATAATGAGAGCATCCAGTCCGGAAAATGTTATGACGTTGCCACAAAGCATGGTAAACCGGTTATAGTGATGGAACCCATTAAAGGTGGTACCCTTGCAGCGGTTCCAGACAAAGCGGCGGAAGTCTTAAAAGCCTATCATCCGGAAATGTCTATTTCTTCCTGGGCAGTTCGTTATGCAGCCAGTTTGGAAAATGTGCAGATCGTTTTAAGCGGTATGTCAAATATGGATCAGTTACTGGATAACACTGAATATATGCAGGAGTTCAAACCGTTTGTTAAAGAAGAATATGATATCATCAATAATATCATGAAGATTATTAATGAATCAATCGCCATTTCATGTACAGCTTGTCAGTATTGTGTGGAGGGGTGTCCGATGAATATTCCAATTCCCAAATACTTTGCTTTATATAATGCTGAGAAGCAGTGTAAAAAGCAAGTGTTTTCTACACAAGGTGTCTATTATGGAAATTATACCAAAACGCATGGAAAAGCATCAGACTGTATTGAATGCAAGAAGTGTGAAGATAGCTGTCCGCAACGTATCGAAATTACAAAATGGTTAAAAGAAGTAGCCAGTACATTTGAATGACATGATTTCAGTTAATGATCAGAACCAATTTGGAGGAAAATAAAGATGACCATTACCGAAGTAAGTAAAAAATATGATATTTCCCAGGATACTTTGCGTTATTATGAGCGGATTGGATTAATTCCTGCTGTCAACCGAACTAAGGGTGGCAATAGAGACTATACGGAAGAATCCTGCGGATGGATTGAACTGGCAAAATGCATGCGCTCCGCTGGGATTCCGATAGAAGCTCTGATTGAATACTGTGCGCTGACCCAGCAGGGTGACGAGACCATCACGGCCCGAAAAGAACTTTTGGTTGAAGAACGTCGAAAGCTTTTGGAAAAAATGGAAGATATGCAAAAAACCATGGACAAGCTCAATTACAAAATAGACCGCTATGAAAAGGCGGAGATCACCGGCGTTTTGTCCTGGAATAAATAAATCCAATGTTTGACCGAATCAAATGAGCGTATACAAAATTGCATTCCTTAAAAGGATGGGGATTTTTATAAAAATTAATGATTTCTATTGACTTAAAGTTCACTTGATATGATAGAATAAATTAAATTAGTCATGTACAAAATAAAAAACAGCGAAAACGATGGCGAACTTGTTTCATTGGGCATAAGAAAACTACAATTGTTTAATACTGATTAACGCTGTTTAAATTTAAAATTAAGGAGATTGAAAGATGTTGTATCGAAAATTCGGAAAAACAAATGAAGAAGTTTCTGTTTTAGGATTTGGTTGCATGCGGTTGCCGGTTATTGACGGGGTTCAAACAAATATCGATGAGGTGAAAGCAATTGAAATGATCAGATACGCCATTGATAACGGCGTGAATTATATTGATACAGCCTATCCTTATCACGGAACCGGTTTTGACAAAGGGGGAGAGAGCGAACCTTTAGTTGCCAAGGCATTAAAGGATGGCTATCGTGAACGGGTTAAACTGGCAACGAAACTTCCGACATGGCTGGTTCAGACCAGAGCTGATATGGATCGATTATTGGATGAGCAGCTTAAACGTTTGGACACCGATGCCATCGATTTTTACCTGATGCATGGACTGAACAGCGGCTCCTGGCAAAATCTGGTAAAACTGAACGTTGGTGAATTTCTGGATCAGGCAATTAAAGACGGTAAAATCAAACATGCTGGTTTTTCTTTTCATGATGACTTTGATTTGTTTGTCGAAATTGTCGATGCTTATGACTGGTCTTTTTGTCAAATCCAATACAATTATCTGGATGAAAATTACCAGGCCGGTACAAAAGGCTTAGAATATGCGGCCAGCAAGGGACTGGGGGTTACCATTATGGAACCCATCAGAGGCGGTGCGCTGGTTGACAAATTACCTAATGAAGTTTTAGACGCCTGGAAGGAAGCACCAATCAAAAGAACCCCGGCCCAATGGGCACTCAGGTGGGTCATGAATCATCCCGAGGTGTCGGTGGTCCTGAGTGGCATGACTGAGATGGCCCAGGTGGTTGAAAATATCAAGACCGCCAATGAAGGTGCCGCCAATTCCTTAACGAACGAAGAAATCGCGTTAGTGGATTTTGCCAAGAGATCAATAAAAGAAAAGATGAAGGTCAACTGTACTGGCTGTCGATATTGTATGCCTTGTCAAAACGGAGTCGACATACCGGGACATTTTTCTCTTTATAACAATGCCTTTCTATTTGATTCGCTCCCAAGAGCCAAAGGTCAATATGCGATGATGTTTCCTCAAGATGCAAAAGCGTCGAATTGCGTTGAGTGCGGACAATGTGAAGAACAGTGTCCCCAGAAAATTGCCATTATCCAGGAATTAAAAAATGTCAGAGCCGCCTTAGAATAAAGTTGATGCTTATAAAATCTCCGGACCTTAAATGGTCGGAGATTTTTTTAAGAAATGAATGATTGCTATTGACATGGAGTTCACTCCAAGTGGTAAAGTGTAAGATAATATCAAAGATAAAACAAGTTAAACCAGAGGTGGAAATGGAAACACAGGAAATATTAAAAAAAGTAAAAAATGGAGAGATCTCTGTGGAGGAAGCAGAGCTTTTTTTTCGCAGGCAGCCCTTTGAAGAAATGGGTTATGCCAAACTGGATACTCATAGAAAGATCCGATCGGGTTTTGCCGAGGTGATCTTCTGCAGCGGCAAGGCGGACTCCCATTTGCTGAATATATTTGGAAAACTCTATGAAGAAGATGGCGAGGTATTGGGAACCCGGGTCTCAGGGCATCAGTATGAAGTGATTAAAGAAGTCTATCCGGAAGTTGTGTATGATGAAATCTCCCGGATTATTAAAATAGAAAAACCCGGCAAGAAACGGGTCGGAAAAATTGCCGTCTGTTCGGCGGGCACCGCGGATATTCCGGTGGCCGAAGAGGTTGCTCAGACGGCCGAGTATTTTGGCTCCTATGTGGAGCGGCTTTACGATGTGGGCGTCAGCGGGATTCACCGGATTCTTTCCCAGCTGGATGTGCTCCAGAGTGCTAACTGCGTGATTGCGGTAGCCGGGATGGAAGGGGCTCTGGCCAGTGTCATTGGCGGGCTGGTGGACAAACCGGTAATCGGGGTGCCCACCTCGATCGGATATGGGGCCAGCCTGGGTGGCATTTCAGCGCTGCTGACGATGATCAATTCCTGTGCCAACGGCATTTCGGTGGTTAACATCGACAATGGTTATGGCGCCGGCTACACGGCCACCCAGATTAACCGATTGGGGGTGCGATCATGAGCCAGACCTTATACCTAGAATGTTATTCCGGCATCAGCGGCGATATGACCGTGGCGGCCCTTCTGGATCTGGGAGCCGATCAGCAGGTGCTGGAAAAGGCACTCAAAAGTCTGCCAGTCATAGGGTTTGACATCAAAATCAGCCGGGTTAAAAAAGCGGGGCTGGATGTCTGCGACTTTCATGTCAAACTGGATCAGGATCAGGAAAACCATGACCATGATATGGCCTATCTCCATGGTGATTCGGAACCGGCGCCTCAGCATGAGCATCAAGAAAAAAAGACCCATTCACATGCCAATCGAGGCCTGCCGGAAATTGTTGCAATCATCAACCAGGCTGAAATCACAGATCATGCCAAAGAGCTGGCCATCCGGATCTTTTCAATTATTGCCGATGCCGAAGCGAAAGCCCACGGAGTCGAACGGGAGCAGGTGCATTTCCATGAGGTGGGAGCGGTGGACTCGATTGTAGATATTGTAGCCGTGGCGGTCTGTCTAGACAATCTGGACATCCACGAGGTGATCGTGCTGGAAGTATATGAAGGCCGGGGGTTTGTACGCTGTCAGCATGGAATCATCCCTATTCCCGTCCCGGCAGTGACTCATATTGCTGCCAGCCATGGCTTGAATTTGCATCTTACCAGTACCGAAGGGGAGCTGATTACCCCAACCGGGGCGGCCATTTTAGCCGCCATTAAAACCGGGGACCAGATGCCAAAGCAGTTTGCTATTGAAAAAACCGGCATGGGCGCGGGTAAACGAACCTACGACCGACCCAGTTTGCTGCGGGCCATGCTGATCACCGACAAAACAAAAAAAGGTGGCGGCATTTACAAACTGGAATGCAACATTGATGACTGCGGCGGTGAAATCCTGGGTTTTGTCATGGAGCGGCTGTTTGCGGCCGGAGCCAGAGATGTCCATTACACGCCGGTATATATGAAGAAAAACCGGCCTGGCTATCAACTCAATGTGATCTGCAAAAAAGACGCCATTGAAGAGCTGGAACAGATTATTTTTGAAGAGACCACCACCATCGGGATCAGACGCATTCAGATGAACAGCACTGGTTTACGGCGAACCGTCAAAAGAATTCTCACCAGTCTGGGGGAAGCTCAGGTAAAAGTCTGTGAGCTGGAATCGGGAAAACGGATTTATCCCGAATACGCCAGTGTGGCGGAACTCTGTCAAAAACACCGGATGGCGTATCAGGACGCCTACCACATCATCAAAAAAGAATGTGAAGCAGCCGAAGGAATCTCGCAACGCATATATTAGTTGAGCGCAATCGGTTTGAGCTGCCGTTAACCTCATGATCGAAAAGATAAGGACCGGATTACAATTAGGAAAGGATCATTTTATGAAATATCGAGAACTGGGACGAACCGGAATAAAAGTCAGTGAAATTGGAATCGGCGGCGAAGGCTTTGAGAATCGCAGTTTTGAGCATTGTGAAGCCCTGGTCGATTGTGTCCTGGAAAACGGCATCAACTTCATCGATCTTTACAATGCCAATCCCGATGTCAGAAGCAATATCGGCAAGGCACTGAATAAGTATCCCAGAGATGCGTTTGTGATCGAAGGTCACCTTTGTTCGGTATGGGATGACGGGCAGTACTGCCGCAACAGAAATATCAAGGAGGTCAAAGAAGCCTATACCGACTTTTTAACCCGGATGCAGTTAGACTATGTGGATGTAAGGAAGGTTCCAGCAATGAATGGCTGGAACCGGTAACGGATGAGGCGTATGATAAACTAAAAATTTAACCAAAAATCAATTGATCAGCTGTTAAAGTAAATAAGTCGTTAATTGAAGATCTCTTTTCTGAATGATAAAGTAACAGGAGCGCAGAATTAAAAATAAAACATGAAGTTAGGAAGGTGAAAACATGAACAATAAGAAGATTTTAGTAGCGTATTTTTCAGCAAGTGGTGTAACCGGTAATGTCGCAAAGACACTTGCACAGGCGGACATTTTTGAAATTAAACCAAAAGTACCCTATACAGGTGCAGATTTAGACTGGATGGATAAAAAAGCACGCAGTACCATCGAGATGCAAGATAAAATGTCCAGACCGGCTATTGCGGAGAAATTATCAAATATGGAAGATTTTGACGTGATATTTTTAGGCTTTCCAATCTGGTGGCACGTTGCGCCAACCATTATCAATACATTCCTGGAGGAATATGATTTTGCAGGAAAGACCATTGTTCTTTTTGCAACATCAGGTAGCAGTGGCTTTGGAAAGACCGTCGCTAATCTCAAAGGCAGCTGTTCTGATTCAACAAATATTATAGAAGGAAAGCTTCTTAATGGTAGCGTTTCCAAAGAAGAACTGACTGCCTGGGTAGAGAGCTTTTGAATTTAAATAAAAACATAGAAGACTTCATAGGGTTTCCATTGAAAATAAAAAAGCACTTACAAAAAAATTTCATTTCGTATATAATAGTGGTATTGAAATTTTTAGCGCGTATAATTGTTCAGCGTGAGATCATTTATTTGGTCTCACGCTTATTTTTTGCCGCCAGTTTTTTTAAAAGAACCAGCAATTGTTCTTTTTCATCTTCGGAGTAAACAGAGAAGCATTCTTTTAAGTCCTGAAGATGGGGCGGAAAGATTGCTTCAACCCGGTTGCGGCCTTTTTCAGTAATGGCAATCAGGGCGGAACGCCGGTCTTTGGGATTGACATATCGGCTGATAAACGCTTCCTTTTGCAGATTATTGATGACAACCGTCATATTGCCACTGGTGGAAAGAAGTCTTTCAATGATTTCGGTAATGGTCATATCACCCTTATGATATAAGGCTTCAAGGACGCAAAATTGAGTAATCGTCAAGCCACTGTTTTTTAAAATAATTGCTGATCGTCGTTGGAGTGTTTGCGTTGTCCGGTTCATGGCGATTAGCAGGGCAAGATCAAGTTTGTTTTCTTGGTTATAAAGCATCGGCACACCGTTATATCGTATTTTTGTCGGAGATCAAATAACTGGTCATGGACATCGAACCCAAGGTGCGAGAATCATTAAATATCGTAATGTTGTCATCATCACCGGCAGCACCCAGTACATATAAAAGGGGATAGAAGTGATCCGGGGTGAAGAAGGCCAACTTTGATGATTCCCCTGCGGAGTGGTAATTGATGACATCCTGATAGTGATGGTTTAAAATGCTATCTTTAATATAGGCATCAAACTCGTCAGCCCATGAATAACCGCCATTGAGTTCCCAATTCACCCGGGACAGATTGTGGACAATATTTCCACTGCCGAAAATGAGAACATCCTGATCTCGCAGTGACTGGAGTTCCTGGCCGATCTGATAATGAGTTGCCGCCGCTGCGCTGAGGTCAATACTGAGCTGAAAGACAGGAATTTTTGCGGCCGGATACATGCGATGCAGCACCGACCAGGTACCATGGTCAAGTCCCCAGGTATTGTCTACCGTAATGGCTCGGGTGATCAGATTTTTTGCGAGATGAGCCAGCTCGGGAGCACCGGGTGCGTCATAGACAACCTTGTAAAGTTCGTCCGGAAAGCCATACATATCGTATATCGTTTCGGGCTTATTCGAATCGTTTACTTTTGTACCATCCGTGTACCAATGGGCCGAAATGGACAAAATCGCTTTTGGGGTTGGTATTTTTGCAGTAATTTCTTTCCAGCCGCGGGTATATTCGTTGTTTTCAATGGCATTCATCGGGGAACCATGGCCGACAAACAAGACCGGCATTTTTTCATTCATGTTCGTTCACTCCTCTACTTTTAAGTGTTTTGTCAAGATTATATCACTAGTTAGTGATATAATCAACGATCACTACTACCACTTAAGTTTTTGCTCAGAAAAATCAAAAAGATGTGATTGAAAAACTGGAACAAAAAAAGGCTGAAAATTTTGATGGAAAAGCAGATGAATAAGTTTTTGGATGACCTGTTTGCGCACCTAAAGCAATGCCCTGAAATTGAAGAGCAGCGAGGTGATTGGCAGAATACTTTGTGGTCCATGATAAAAAAATTTGGGCATTATTCCGGCTTTAGCGAAGATGAGATTAACGGTGATTTCTCAAAATCACTGACAGAAATAACACATCAGTTTATTTGTAATGTGAAAGAATTCAATAATGACATAAAATTAGATAAAATGGTTCAGGCTCTCAGAAATGTTTGGATTATGAATATACTCCAAGTTCTTTTTAACATAAAGGTGGAATGTACACCATCTGTTTTTGCTTATAGCATGCTTTATCCCTATACGGATAATTATTTAGACAACACCGAAATACCCTTTCAGGATAAACAAACGATCAATAAAAAATTCAGATCAAGATTGGAAGGCGAAAAAATAGAATCAAAGAACGCCTATGAAGAGTCTTTATTTGATTTTGTCGGGATAATTGAGGGTCAATATCCGAGGGCTGCCTATAAAGAATTATATGAAAGTCTTTTATCCATACACGATGCTCAGTGTCGTAGTCTCTCCCAGCATAATGTGATGACTTCACCTTATGAAAGGGATGTCATAGGAATCAGCACCGAAAAAGACGGAGCTTCAGTACTGGCAGATGCCTATTTAGTCAATGGAAAACTGTCTGAAGCACAAGCAGATTTTGGGTTTGCTTTTGGAACGCTGCTGCAGTTTTGTGATGATTTGCAGGATGCAAAAGAAGATCTGGACAATGGCGACATGACCATGTTTTCGGTGACTTCAGAAAAATGGCCTTTAGATAATATAACGAATGCACTATTTGATTTTTCTAATAAAATAATGGAAGATTCAGAAGAGGTTTTCATCGAAGGCGAATTAAATAAAATGAAAGCTTTATAAAAAGATAAAGAATAATTATTCAGGATTTGAAAGTGTCCATGGATACTCGATGGATGATGTTATATTAATTGCGACAGCGACGGGTTATCAGTCATCGGGGATATGTTGAAATTACGTTGCCAGGGATAATAATAGATCATGGTAAAAGCAAAATAAACAGTAATATACGAAACAATTTCACTGAGAAGTTGATATTTCGACAAAAGATTTTTAACAGTTTCCAGTCTAAATAATAATGATAACTTTCAGGGTGGTGTTAAAAGTTCTAAAAAAGGTGTATAATAAAATAAAGACATATAATAAGCGGAGGTGTATTTATGAATATGTTACAGTTAGAACGAATGAAAAATGACAATGGTTTTATTGCGGCACTGGATCAAAGCGGTGGCAGCACACCTAAAGCACTTGCAATTTATGGAATTCCCAAAGAAGCTTATGCTGATGACGCTGAGATGTTTCAATTGGTTCACGACATGCGATCAAGGATTATGGAAAGCCCGGTTTTTACCAAAGAAAGAATTCTTGCTGCGATTCTGTTTGAAAAAACCATGGATTCAAAAGTGGATGGAAAATACAGTGCGGATTATCTTTGGGTAACGAAAGGAATCTTGCCCATTCTAAAAGTGGATAAGGGGTTAGTAGATTTAGAGAATGGTGTTCAATTAATGAAACCGATTCCAAATCTTGATGGATTGCTGATTCGCGCTAAAGAACGTCATATATTTGGTACTAAAATGCGTTCAGTCATAAAAGAAGCGAATAAAATCGGCATAAAAGCAATTATTGATCAACAGTTTGAAATAGGCAAAATTATTGCAGCGGCCGGTTTTGTTCCTATTTTAGAGCCGGAAATCGATATTCATATGCCAGATAAAGAAGCGGCGGAAGTAATGCTCAAACAAGAAATTCTTGAACACCTAAAAAAATTGGATGCGAACTGTCTGGTCATGTTTAAACTTACCCTTCCAGAAGTTGATAATTTTTATGAAGAGATCATGAAGCAACCAAACGTCGTAAGGACAGTTGCACTATCGGGAGGATATTCCAGAAAAGAGTCAAATGAAAAACTGGCAAGGAATCCTAAACTGATTGCAAGTTTCTCAAGAGCATTAACCGAAGGACTAAATGTTAATCAAAGCGAAGAAGCTTTTAACAACATGCTGGATGAATCGGTCCAATCGATTTATAATGCATCAATTTAATCCTTTTGGTTATTACTCTAGTAATCAATGGGGGTGGCAGGGATTCAGCTTTATCACAATCAGTATCGATTGATGCCGGATAGTTCAGCGAATAAAAGTTGATATGCTTTTTTTGAGTGATTTCGCCTTAAAAGAGGATGCAAACAAGAGTAATTAAAAAGGACTGAGCTCTGTAAAATACAGAACTCAGTCCTTGAAGGTTGCTTTTGTTTTTGGGGGATATGAGTATTGATCGCGTTTTTAAAAATGGCTGGATGATATTGGAAAATAAGGAGAAATGAATATGGATGAAAGGAAAAAACTGCTGCTGATTGTCGGGGTTGTTGTGCTGGTGACTCTGGCTTTAATGCTGTGGTCGCCCAAACAGCCCGGGATAATGACCGTTAAGCCAAACATTGCAACAACCGAAGATCCGGATAATCCAACTCTGAATGACACGGTTACAACCATCAGCCTGACCTTCACCGAAAAGATTGATCCGACGACCATTGCCGATGCGGTTAAACTTTATCGGATCGACGGTAACGGAAATGCGGTGGAAGAACCGAGCGTCATCAAAATGGATGCGGCTGATCCAACGGTCATTGATATCAACAATAAAGCGATGACTGCCTTGACCCAGGGGGAAGAATATCAAATTTCCATCAGCCGTGATTTGAAAGCCAAATCCGGTTCAAGTCTGGCCGGTGATTTTGCAGGATATTTTGCCACAAATTATCAATTGAACCTCGCTGGAAATAAAGATCTGAATAACGAGCGAACCCAAATTGTTGTGATCAGTGATATCCATCTGGGGATCGATGATCGGTATACCGAGACACTGGCAAACAGACAGCCTCTGGTTGATTATCTTAATCAGGTGAAGGCCTCACCCAATGTGAAAGAACTGGTGATTGCTGGGGATTTCCTTGATTTCTGGATGCTTCCCATGGATTATACCATGCCGGACTCCCAGTCTGCATTTTATGATGCAGTGGCGGCAAACAATCAAACCGTGGTTGATGCCATCAATAGAATCATCCAGGGCGGTGAAATCAAAGTCACCTACATTCCGGGGAACCATGATCTGCTGGCAACCGATGCCGATATCGCGCGAATTTTCCCCGGCATCAACCAGGCCCGGGACAGCATGCAGGGGCTGGGCTCCTACGTCACCGGAACCAATTCGGAAATTGTCATTGAACATGGACATCGGTATGATTTGTACTCGGCCCCGGACCCCATATCAAACCGGGATATTACCCAAAACGGCACTTCGATTCTGCCGCCGGCTTACTTCTATGCCCGGATCGGATCATCGGCAATTGCTGAAGGATATCCAAAAACAACCAATACCTTCCCGGATTTAAAGGTGGATAAAGACGATGCCAACCAGTTGAATATTTATCGCTATGCTCAGGTCTGGAAAGCC
>JGI24143J45723_1001383_pt1 | contig 11545 bp, 10 predicted proteins | sample BarGraIncu00432A_FD_45723 | JGI IMG/M metagenome (IMG submission 45723)
GAATGCTCCAATATGAGAGAATCATTAAGAAACTATTTCTAAAAACACACTCTTTTTCAGGCTGTTACTGCGGCAGCGGGAATTGCTGGACCGGCATGCCGGCGGCTTGATCTTGACGGCGCTCGCCATGGTGACACAGGTTCGGGAGGAGGTCTCCGAACTGGAGCGCGAGGCTTGCCCGGGCGATGCCGGGGAGTATTGTTTCCCCGTATAGGCGCTCGGCACTCGGCCTAAAGCCGGGGCGTGAGCCGGTTGAGGTGGGGGATGGCGACAGAGAGGCCAGGAGGTGATGGGTCCCAACCCGAGAGGAGTCTGGTCGTTTCTTGCACAGATGTTCAGGTGCTGACCAGGTCCGGCAGCGCCAGCTTCGTAAAAGCTGTCATTTTTTAGGTGGTTATCTTCGGGCTCTCTTGATAAGCCTTTTGCTGGTTATAACAGGGTAAAAGGTACTCAGCTGTCCTTTGAACAGGAATCAGTGAGCCTTGAGAGATATACTGAAGAGATTGCAATAGGGACAGATATTCTGTCCCTTTTCTTTAACCCGCAAGGTTCCTTGCCCCGCCTTTCCCGTCCCAAGCCAAAAGTCCCTCCGATCATCACTTCATAAAGAACTGTTATCCAGCATCTCTTTTCCCCGCCTTTGCCTGTCTCCGGCCAGAAATACCGCCAATCTGCACATAATCAAGATTCTGCCTGCACTACGGTGGGGTATTTCACCTGAAAGTGGACCGAATGTAACATGATCACCAATTCCCGGGTCTATAATGAGAAAAAATGGAGCAGGATTGGATCCTCACGGGTCGCGTCCCGGCTGTTTTACGGAAACCGTGTGTCGGAGCCTTTCCGCTCGCTTTAGTGCAACAGCGTCGGGATAACCGGCGCCATGGGGGTAGCAAATATGTTTGCCGGATGTTCACCTATGAGCGGCTGGGAAAGACCCGCCTTGTCCAGGAGAAGGGCCCTGGCGGGCCTGGCCGCAACAACAGCCCTGGCCGACCTGTCCCTCGCGGCCAGCGGAGCCCTGCAGAGCTATCCCGGCTATCAGCTTGGCGTAATTGCCGTCAATGGCATACTCTTGAGCCTACTGTTCGGTTCCGGTTGCATGCTTTGGGTGCGCGCTCACGCCCGGAAGGCCGCCTCGGCAAGCGACGGCCTGCACCAGGCTTTCAGCATCTCCTCCGACGCGATCTGCATCTGCTCGGTAAAAGATGGCACATTGCTTAAGTTAAACGACGGGTTCACGGCGCTGACCGGATACGGCGAGGCCGAGGTGCTGGAGCAGAAAGTCTCTGAACTCGGGCTTTGGCAATTCCCGCTCCAGTATCAGGCACTGGTCAAGACGCTGCAACGCGACCGGAAAACGCACCAGATCGAGGTGAGCCTCATCTCCAAGGCCGGCACCGCGAAAGTCGGGGTGCTCACCGCGAGTTTGCTCGAATTTCAGGGGCAATGCTGCCTCATCGCCAACATCCGTGACGCCTCCGAGCTGAAACGGGCGCAGGCGAGCATCGAGAAGCTTTCCTACTACGACTACGACACCGGACTTCCCAACCAGAATCTGCTCATGGACCGGCTGAGCCAGCTCATTTCACTTAACAGCCGCGGCCACAGGCCTACTGCCGTGGTCTACGTCGGGATGGACGGGTTCAAGGGGATCGTCGACGCCCTGGGACACTCCGGGAGCTCCGAGGTGGTGCGCGATCTGGCCCGGCGGCTCACCGAGGCCCTGCGCCATTCCGACACGGTTGCCCGCCTGAACCGGGACGAACTGGTCATCGTGCTGGGAGGGGATCTTCGGGACGCCGATTTAAACGTCGTGATAGCGAAGATCGAGCGGGTGTTCGCCCTCCCGATCCTGATATCGACCGGCGAAGTCATCATCACGGCGAGCCTCGGCATCGCCTGCTTCATGTCCGACGGCCTCACCGGGGAGGTCCTGCTGCAGCACTCCCATGCCGCCATGAACCAGGCCAGGGAAAACAGCAACAGCTTTCAATACTACTCAGCTTCCATGAACGTGAAGGCCATGGAGCGGCTCAGCTTCGAAAGCTGCATGATGAAGAGCCTGGAGGCGGGGGAGTTTTTCCTCTGCTACCAGCCGAAGTATGCCAGTAACGGCTCCGACCTGGCCGGAATGGAGGCGCTGGTGCGCTGGAACCGCGACGGGGAGATAATCCCGCCGGACAAATTCATCCCCGTGGCCGAGGAAAACGGCATGATCGTGAGGCTGGGCGAGTGGGTGCTTCAGGAGGCCTGCCGGCAGAACAGAAGCTGGCAGCAAGAGGGGCTCGCTCACTTGCAGGTATCGGTCAATATCTCGGCCAGGCAGCTGCGCGACAGCGACTTTGTCGAAAAGGTCGAGAAAACGCTTCGGGAAAGCGGCCTTGCGCCCGCCTTCCTGGAGCTGGAGATCACGGAAACGGCCATCATGGGGGTCTCGGACGACATCGTCCTCAAGCTTTTGAGGCTCAAGGAACTCGGCGTCAGCATATCCATCGACGATTTCGGCACCGGCTACTCGTCCCTTTCCTACCTGAAGAACCTGCCGGTCGACAAGATCAAGATCGATCGCTCCTTCGTCATGGATATCGTGAGCGACCCCGGCGATGCAGCCATCGTGGACGCCATCATCTCCATAGCGCATGCCCTTGGCTTGTGCGTCATTGCCGAGGGGGTGGAGAACAAGGACCAGCTCGATTTTCTCATCGGCAGGGCATGCACGGAATTTCAGGGGCATTACTTCTCCGAGCCGCTGGGCGCCGGAGCTTTCGCAAACCTGCTGACGTCGCTGGGAGCTTCGACCGTTTCCGCTGCGCCCTGCCGCGCAGCGAAAAGCGGGCCGCTGCAGTTGCCGGACCACTCCGCCTCCCGGGAACGTTCCCTGTACCTCGTCGAGGCAAAGGTCGAGGGGGGCGCCCCTTCCGAGCAGATGATGACTGTGGCCCACAATATTAAGCCGGTGTCACCCCAGGACAGGATCATCAACATCCTGAGCCGTTTCCAGCTGGACAAGGAGCTGAAGGTGTTGCCGGTGGTCGAGGGCGAGGCAATTGTAGGCCTAGTGAACCGCTCTACGTTCCTTGAGGACCACATCATCGGCAAAAACGGATTTGCGGCACATATCAACCACGCGAAGAAGATCCGTGAACTCATGGAACCGCTGGAAATCTCCTTTGATGCGGCAACGCCCATCGAAGAGGCAGCTAAGTCGTTGCAACCGGTTATCAGCACCCTGCGCATCGACAATATCTGCATTACCCGCAATGGTGCCTACGCGGGGGTGATCGACGTGAACCGCTTCATCAAGGCAATGACCGATATCCAGATCGTGCTTGCCCAGGGGGCGAACCCGTTGACGGGACTCCCCGGCAATACCTGCATCGAGCATGACATCTGCAAGCGCCTGGAATCCGGCAGCCCCTTCGACGTCGCCTACCTGGATATCGACAATTTCAAGCCGTTCAACGACCACTACGGGTTCCAGAAGGGGGACGAAGTCATCAAGAAGCTGGCGGAGATCCTGACCGGCAGCGCCGCAGCGTCCCCTCTCGCGACGACCAGTTTCTGCGGGCACATAGGGGGTGACGACTTCATTCTGATCACAGAATCCCTGCAGGCGGAACGGTTCTCCAGGCAGATTATCGCGATGTTCGAGGGTGAGCGCCTGGCGTTCCATGGTCCGTCGGACCATGGAAATGGCGGGTATCGCGCGGCCAACCGCAAGGGGGACCTGGAGAGCTTTCCTCTGCTATCCCTGTCCGTCGGCATCGTTAACAGCTCGCTCTCCAAGGTCGGTTCGTACGCCAAGCTGGCATCGCTTTCGACCGAAGTGAAGAAGGGCGCTAAAAAGAAAACCGGCTCGTCGATTGTCGTCGACGGCCGGTCCGCGCGGTACACTCAAAGCCCCGAGGTCGGGCAGCGGGTCTTGGCAACCTGAACCGGAGCTTTTTAGCGTGGCGCCGCCAGTGCCCGTTTCCCTGGAACCGTCGCTGTCACTGCCGGAGGGAGACGCCCGGTATCACGAGGAGTAACTCCATCTTTTCACCCTCGCCGACGTGGATCGGGAAGCAGAGCGCGGTGTGTCCCGGGGGGACCGGAAGCCCCGCCGCCGGAGGGTGGATGGTCACCGGAGGGTTAATGTTGACCGCTTCCCCGGTTTGTGAGGCCTTGGCCGCCACATTGCCGCAGACCACATTGATGAACTCCATGACGCTGTCCTCCAGTATAACCGCCGCTTCGTGCTCCACGGACTCTTCCTTGAGCATGGCCCTGGCAACCATCTTCTGTGCCCCGGCGGAAACAGACAACAGGTAGCGCCCCTGCAGATCACCGCTGAGATCCAGGGCCGCCATCATGTAGTTCGTTTCGAGCCTGCTGACGCTGCGCCCTTTTTCGGCTTTGAACTGCAAGCCGAGGATGCGGGTGACCATCTTGTAGGTGAGGTCGACCACCATCTCCCAGGTTTTGGCGTTGGCGACTGCGGCGGGAAGTTCGACCCTGTCGGAGACATAAGGGGCCTGGTCGAGCTTGAATTCATCCAGGCACTGCTGCAACTGTCTGCCGGTGAGGGTACCGACCAGTACCAGCGCCTCGCCAATGAAGAGGTGGGCCTCCTTTTGGCGGGTGATGATCTCCCGGAGTTGCTGAGCGTTCAAGGCGCCCGAAGCAACCAGAAGCTCACCCAGTTTCATGTCCTTGGAAAACTGTGCCTTGTGGGCGCGATTGATGTCCGCCGTGGTAAGGTAGCCCATTGCCACCGCCATTGCGCCAAGTTTCAGGTTTTTCTGCTCCTGCAGTTCCATTGCCGCGAGGATGGCTTCACGGGAAACGATCCCTTTTTCAACCAGAAACTGTCCGAAGAATTTAACTGCCATTTCAGGTCCCCTTGTGTCGTAGTGCATGGTAGCGGATATGTTTACAGCTTACGGAGGGTTCCCAGGATGTCCTCGGCCTCGAACGGCTTGGAGATGACATTTTTAGCTCCCAATTTCAGAGCCTCGCTGAATTTGTCGCCCACGCCGCCCAGCGAGGTCACCATGACCACCTTGACGTTCTTGTCCAATGCCACCAGGCTCCGCAGGGCCGTCAGTCCGTCCATGCCCGGCATGTTCATATCCATGCAGATGATGTCCGGGGTCTCCATATGGTTCATTTTGATGGCTTCGACGCCGTTTTTGGCGAGCCCGATACAAATTAAATCTCCGGAATCGTTGATGATTTTTTCCAGCTGACGCGCCACCGTAAGGCTGTCGTCGACTACCAGGACCCTTTTCATCTTAGGTATTCTCCTCTTGTGGGGCAGTTGATGGGAACCGGTTTCCGCCAGGCAATCTGAAAGGCATCCGGACAAGATCTACGGTAACTGTCATCGGAGCTGCCGGTGGTTACTTGAGACCTATTTTGCTTTGGAAGGCATTGTTGCCCGATTGAAACTGGCGAATGCACCGGCTTTCAGGTCGGATTCGAGTGGTTCGCGGTCTGGTCCACCCAGGTCACCTCGAACTCTGGCGAGAACATCTCATTAAATCGGTACCCACCTGTAACAGTACCGCAACATTTCCTCTGTACACTTCCAAAAGATAAACAGGAGCGTCGCACACATGTCTCAAGAATCATTTATTCCCAAGCTTGTCGACGTGAGCAGGAAGCCTGTCAGTGCCAGTGCGGATCTGCAGATTCACGCACTGCTCGCGCTCTTCCAGGAAGCGCCAGAACTTCTGACCGTAGCGATTTCCGATGGCGCTCTTTTCGTTGGCAGTGCCAACCGCAAGGAACTTCTGAACCTGCTGAGCCGTAAGTTCTCCATGGACCTCTATGCCAAAAAGCCGGTCAGCGCTCTGCTTCATGAGCTGGGCGGCAAAAAAGTTTTTCTCGACGCGCATCTCGACATCAACGAAGCTGCCGTTCTGCTTCTTGCGGTCGACCCGACACTGCAGACCGACGCCTTTCCGATTGTGGAACAGGGGAACTGCACTGGCGTAGTGGCAGTGTCCGACCTGATGATGGCGGTCGCAGAGCAGCAGAAGAGACTCCTGGAAAAGCTCGACCAGCTGAGCTCAAGGATTCGCGAGGAGGTGGCACACGGGGTCAAGATCCAGCAGGATCTTCTGCCGCCACCGCTCTATCATTTCCAGGGGATTACTGTCGGAGCAGGAATCACCACCTGTTCGGAGATTGGGGGCGATTTCTTCGACTATTTCTGTGTTTGCGCAGATACCTTAGGGCTTCTCGTTGCAGACGTGAGCGGTCACGGTGTACAGGCCGGGATGGTGACGACTGCCGCCAAGGCGAGCCTCCACACGCTCCTCTCGCTCGGAGTGAACACGCCGTCGGGGCTGCTTGCCGGGATGAACAATGCCATTCTGGCCACTGCCCGCCAGAGCCTTTTGATGACCTGTCTCATCGCGAGCATCGATCTGACTGCGGGGACCATCACCATAGCCAATGCGGGGCACAATTTTCCTTTTGTCCTGAGGGGGGATTCGGGGGCGGCGGAAATGCTCGACGCTTCAGTCGGCTTCCCGCTCGGATTCGAACGGGACTCGGAGTTTCCCGAAAGCCATACCACTTTCGATCCAGGGGATGCCCTTTTCATGTACACGGACGGCATCGTGGAAAGTGCCAACTCCAAGGACGAGGAGTTTGGCTACGAGCGCCTGGTCGAACTATTGTCCAGAGCCAGGAGTCTCCCCCCGCATCTGTGGCACGGCTCTCTTTTGGAGGGTGTTGCCGCATTTACCGGTACTGACGTTATCGACGATGACGTGACGACACTGGTCGCCAGGTTCGAGCGGGTTTGAACATGATAGAGCAGAGCGGCTCGAGGAGAATTTAATGCAGCGGACTCAAACGGTGGCAATGCTTTACCTGGACGAAAGTGACAGGGAGTTCTGGGCGCCCAGCCTAAAGGAGGTTCCTGGGCTGCTCAGCATAGCAGTAGACGGCGACCTCACGCATGCGCTGGAACAACTCGGTGGTGCCGTGGCGAACCTGCGTCTGGTGATACTTTCCTCCCGACTCTACCCAGTGCAGCACCCGGAACTGGCCCGGCGCATCCGAAGTGCCTGTCCGCAGAGCGAACTTCTTTTGGTCTCCGCCTCCGGGGTGTCCTCTCCGCCGCTCATGCCCCTTTACGCAGACAATGTGCGGCATCTCGCGATCAACCCAACGGGCAGCGGCCGGTCCGATAGAGAGGAGCTGTCGGCCGCAGTAGAAATGCTGGTCGCGCGGCGTCCCTGGGAAATAAGTTCCTGTCTCAAGCAGGGTACTTCGATACACTCCTTCCAACTTCATTCGACTGAAGACAAGGAGGCTTTGATCGGCGCACTGGAAGCGGTACTGGCGGGAGAAGGCGAGGAGTACGAGTTGCTGCGGCAGAAAGGGGCGCTCCTTGCCGATGAGTTGCTGGAAAACGCGCTGTACGATGCTCCGCGCGGCGCTCACGGTGGCAAGCTTTTCAAAAAGGGTGAGCAGCGGGCTATGCTGCCCGGAGAGCGGATCGTCTTCAGCTTCGGGTTTGATGGTGGGACCCTGGCGCTTCAGCTGACCGACAACTGGGGAAGTCTGGAGCCCGACCTCGTTATCGAGTTTCTGGCCCGCAACCAGGAAGCCGGTTCGAAGTCGGATGACGAGGGCGGACGGGGACTCTTCATCATCTGGCGTTTCCTGGATCAGTTCCATGTGAATGTTCATCCGGGGCAAGAAACCGCCGTCGGAGGTCACCTGCAGCTCTCCTCCGGGCTTAATCCTGAAGCGCCGCGGGGCTTCCATATCACAGAACACCAAATAGGAGAAGCTGCATGAATAGCGAGCCGACCGAGGGTTTTGACTACTTTGCACTCGAGGGGAACATTGATGCCCAGTCCGAGAAGTATTTCAAGGACCTGCCGGCGCGGGTTCGGTGCAGCCAGGTGCGGTTCAATTTTATCAAGACAGGGAGGGTCAATTCCATGGGGATCGCACTGCTGCTACGCTGCTTTAAGGAGATCCGCGAGGCAAAGAAGGCCGATATCCTTCTGGAAGGTCTGACGCCGATGCACACCATGCTCTTCAAGATGACCGGCGTCTTTCTACTCGCGTCCCCGGTCGTGTCGCAGGGAAGTGGCAAAGGAGGTGTGGCATGAGGCCGATAACCCGACTGCTTTTCGGCAGATTTTTCCGCGACCTCGATCAGCCGCTGGAAACCTTGCGCGAAATTCGAGATTCCTATCGGGCCTTGAATGTTGAAATATACGGGGAGCAGATGGCCCGCATGCTCAACGACTGGTAGCCGTGCGGTTTGCCGTTGTGGTCGACGCGGTGCGCGCCCCGGATAACAGTACGAAAAATAACAACTTGAAAGAGGGGCGATTGATATCACATTTTAACCTTTTTTTACTGTGGCTACCTCCATTTGTCGGCAACATTTGATTTGATCTTAATCGAACAAAAGGGCTTCTATTTCGAAGGAATGGCGTTTTGACATCGTGATTGCCATGCTGATGAATCGTACGGAGTGCCCGGCTTCCCAGATATTCCGCTGCCATTTGTCCGGGAAACGACGTTCGATGATGCCCGAAGTGGTGGCGAGGTCTGGTTCCTCGATTGAAGGTGGCGGTCTCGAACCGACTGCTTCCCAATGATGTATTAGCTCGTGCGCAACCACAACACGTAGATGTTGCGCATCAAGTAAGTGTGGGAAGTAAATGATAATGCGGGCTGGTATTCCATTTTTTGCGACAATATACTCGGCACCGCACGATCGAGCGAAGCCAAAGAAATGTGCCGCAAAAGATGGGGCAGCCATCACGACCGGTACGGGTGTGCATGCCCCACTGATGTCCTGATGAAGGCGTGAAACTAGAAATTCCAGATATTCATCTAATGCATCCTCGCTGCCCCACACGCTAAGAATCTGCTCTAATTCCGAATCTATTTTAGACATTTTCCTCTCCAAAGATGCATGTCAGCGCATATTACAAACTTCATGTGCTCGCCGGCCTTTATACATATAGGTGCTATGATTGTTCTTTCCGATTTTTGTTGCCTATGTTGTGTACCTGACGGGAAAATGCAGATGCCGGGTCAACCTTGTAAGCTGGTCCACATAGCAATAGAAAGAGACATAAAGATACTTTGTCCTCTTTGTTTGTTGATCAGATTTCAAAGTTGAAGCCTCATCGGCGCGTCCCAATGACCCATTTGTCGTTCACTCATAACCAACTGATATTTTGTTAAGGGGCGGGTCGAGCCAGAGGCCGATCCTGGGTCAAACTCCGAAGACAAAGCGGCGCAGCACCGCCGGAAAGTTTGCGAGGTAAGCCCAGAGTTCGTGTTTATCTTCCGTAGTCAGGTCAAGAATTATATTCAGTAGCCGATAACAGTCTGAATATAGGTTGTATTGCCCAAGTTCATCCAGAATTACGTGGTAATCTTGAAAAAACCAAATTCGCGTCATTTTTCCTGCATGAGCTTTGAAAAACCAGAATAAATTATGCGATTGACATTTAAAGGTGAATAAATGTAAATTTGCACACGAATTATGGAGGAAATTATGCTGGACAAGACCATTTTTATTGCTGAGGAAGACCTATTTATTTTTGAGAAGATACAGGGACAAGCAGGGGAATCTACATCCAAAGTAATAGCCCATATTTTTAATGAGTTCAAAGGACATGAGGCAAGAAATAAAGATTGAATAGTTAGATTTACAGGCAGATTTGTATGCTCACGCTCATGGTCTAGTTCAGGCGACGAGCATGACCCCACTGGCAGTACAGTTTCTGTGTACCATACAGTAAAAGGTAACTTTTTAATTCAAATCAACGATTACTGTTTTGATGGTAGTTGTGAAGGAGAGGAAAATTTCAATCATGACTACGAAATTTTCCAAGATATTAGTTTGCTATATGATAAGTATAAAAGCCACGATGTCCTTGCCAAAGCTGTGATAAAACACTTCGGCAATGGTGTGTTGAAATTATTGAATATTTAAATGAATCAGTGCTTTGTTTGTACTCACAGTTGTTTGCAATGTCTAACAATAACAGCTGGACGAATAATTATGTCAGTGTTGGCAAAACCCTGACGATATCAGGGTTCGGTTTCCTTCGCAATGAAAGAGAAGGCCGATCGTCGAGGAAAGAACTCCCAGATCGGGGAAGACGTCACCATGGGGCCCGAAAGGTGAAGACTTTTAAACCGAGTGCGGATGCTCAAAGACGCGATGAGCAAGCGACGCTTCTATTGTGTGAGGAAGAACATGGTAACTTGACTAAGGTGAATTAGACTGACGTAAAAAAAGTTAGGGGTGTCGTTGGGGGTGTTTGTGTGCCACTTAATGGGATATATGTTTGAAAACAGTTAGTTAAGCTATACATTTGGCGGACGCCACCCATAAGCATTCACCAAGAATCGGTTTGGCACCTGCGTGCTATGCCGATTCTTGTTTTTAGGCGAAGGCTGCCCACCGAAGTAGCCGGAGTTCGAGTGAGTTCCACCGGTGGAGTTTTGGCAACGGCAGGCAGCATGAAGTCAATACTCAGCAAAGAATGGTCTGCTAAAATCACAGCCTAGCAGCAGAGCGGGATTGCGCTCGTCAGATGTCGCCGGGAAAACTCCGAAAACTATCACCGCCTCTTTCTTTACTGGCGCAAACACAGCACCTGATCGAAGGTTCTTGGAACTCGCTGTTCCTGCCGTGCCGATCTTTCTGCAACGGCGTCCTTGTCCGTATCTCCAAAGGATTCGATTCCATGCTTCTTGCTGACCTCCTCTCCGTGCTGAATGGTTTAATCGGGGCTTTGTGGCTTAATTGGTCGTGAAACCCATAGCCACAAGTTGGGCGACCTCAGCGACGCACCCGCAGAACCAGCACTTGTTGGCTCCCATGTTGTTGGCGGACCCCGGAACAAGGGTCTGCTGGTTGATGGTCAGCGAGGTGACCTCAGTTGCGCCGGTGGGCCAGGTGAGGAGCACCAGAGACTGGGGGACCTGGGTGAATCCTAACGTAATCATGACCTTGGCGTCCTCCAGAGTTCCGCTAAAGGTGACTACCGAGTTGACATGCGGATTAAAGCAATCCCGCCGAACAGACTCGCCTGGCCTGCCGGCCAGTTGGAACGCCACGAAAACTTGTAGATGGTGTTCAGGTCCATTGTTTGAAACTCCTTTTGCTGGTTGTGGGGCGTTCCCCTGATGATGCCACTTGAATTTCAGCGTCTCCGGGCCGGAGGCGACCCACCCGGTGATCGACCGCCCCTTGACCTCCGAGGCTACGGTTGCGCGCTGTGCTTCGGTTCTTGCCCGGGCCGAAGCGCTCTAGCGCTGGATGCTCTGGAGCGTGGCAATCGCTGCGTCTCGATGCATCCCGAACGTCGCGCCCCAGTGTGGTGAGTCTCGGCTGGATCTTCACCTGGTCTGCGAGGTCAAGGGGAAGGCGGTCATGCAGTACCTCTTGCAGCTGTTTCCGCTCCCGGCGCCGGGGGGTGGCAGACTCGGCAGACTGTTGCACCATGGCGAGAACGCCACAGGTCGACTGATGAGCAGGCATAGCATCGGGGGGGGG
>JGI24143J45723_1001387_pt1 | contig 11494 bp, 2 predicted proteins | sample BarGraIncu00432A_FD_45723 | JGI IMG/M metagenome (IMG submission 45723)
GAGTAGCTAAGGCTGGGCTGATCTCATCCGTTCCGCCACTGATGCTCAAAACAGCGGCCAATCCCGGTGGCTTGCCCATTGAGGTGTTTGATGGGTTACGGCTTGGATCTATTACCGACCGCTCTCAATTCTATAAAGATTTAGCCAGCGGACCATTCTTTGGTGCCAATAGACCCGGCGCCAAGGTTTCCCAGGGGATGATGGATTCGTTCTGGCATCAGGGGATGCATGCCGGTCATAAGAATACCTTTGACTGTATCAAAGCATTTTCCGAAACGGATTTTACCGAAGATCTTAAAAAGTTCAACATACCAACCCTGATCATTCATGGTGATGATGACCAGATTGTGCCAATCGGCGCTGCTGCTCTACTCTCTTCGAAACTGATTAAGAACGCCACTTTAAAGATTTATAAAGGGGCCCCTCATGGGATTATAGATACGCACAAAGACCAGCTCAATGCTGACCTTCTGTCATTTCTTCAGGCCTGAAGAAATGACAGATAAAAAGCCCTTCAATTTGAAATAATTGAAGGGCTCTTTTAATTCCCTAACTCCAGTTTACAGAGATTTCCGAGGCTCACTTAACTTAAAATCATCAAACGGCGGAGAAGAAATTCAAGTATCCCTCCGAAAACATTAAATAATTAAGCCCGGGACAACGAACAAGAGAGAGTTGAATCACTGAATCCAGTATTTAAAGGGCATCATAAGTCATGAAGAGATCGCCGACGAGCGGTATACTATTGTAGAAGCCATTAGGAAGGATAACATATTAATCAAATCTTTTGTGTAAAGGCTCTGTTTTTATTTTTTAGATTAAGGTTATTAAACGATTTTTAAGGTATATAATAAATATATAGATTTTTCCTACAAAGAAAAAAGATATTTGTGTCTGAATTCACTTCTCTGGAATAGGTATTAAATCACGAAAGGATTTGTGAACCAATGGACGCTTATTTACGTTTACTAATCGAGGGTGGAGTACTGCTTGCCGGTACTCTGGCTTTTTTATGGATTTTTTTGATAAAATCTGGAAAAACACCTAAATTAAATATGAGAGACGCCTCTCTTTCAAGTGAAGAACTGGAAGATCATGCAAAAAAGATTGCCTCTGAGCATACGGTATCGATCAAGAAAAAATCTTCAAAATCACCAATTTTAAGAATGAATGAGAACTATAAATTTATCATGACCGTGTACAAGGAGCTTAATGAAGATGTTCAAAAGAAATTTGCTGTACCACCGGCATCGGAATGGTTACTGGACAACTTCTATGTTATTGAAAAACAGGTCAAAGGATTAAGGCGTGATTTAAAAAAATCAGATTATATCAGGTTACCTATTCTGAAATCAGGGCTGTTAAAGGGGCAAATACGTATATTTGCCGTAGCGGTTGAACTTGTTGCGCATACAGATGGACAGATTGATGAAAAAATACTATCCGATTATCTAAAAGCATATCAGTCGCACAGTGTTCTTTTTGATCGGGAAATTGTTGCATTGCCAATGATGATTACCCTTGCGCTCATTGAAAACATAAGGGTTCTTTGTGAAGATATAAAAAAAACCCAAACCCAATGGCATAAAGCAGATAAAATATTTGATAAATGGATTGAAAATGAAGAATACGATACCAGGAAAACAGTAAAACTGCTTCAAGACAGTCTGAAAAATTTGGATGAAGCGGATCCGTCCTTTGTTGAGCATTTATTTTATCGATTGAGACGATCCGGTCGCAGTTATGTGGAAGTTTTGCAAACCATGGATGAGAACCTGGATAAGCTGGGAACAACCACTGAGGAGATCACCCAAAAAGAACACAGTACCCAATCCGTTAATACGGTTACCATGGGCAATTCCATCACCAGCATTCATTTTTTCTCATTCCTGGATTGGTCGGATCTGTTTGAATCGGTGAGTATGGTGGAGCAGATATTAAAACAAGATCCGGATGGAACCTATCCACTCATGGATATTGCGACACGGAGTCATTACCGAACAAAAGTGGAAGAACTTGCCCTGCGTTTTGGTGTATCTGAACTCTATTTGGCAAAGATGGCCATTGCGTTTGCAAAGGAAGCTTATATCAAATCCAATCAAAGCGAGTCTGTGGACGCCAGTATCCAAAGAACCTGGCATGTTGGGTATTATTTAATCGGAAACGGTATTAAAAATCTGGAAAACAGAGAAAAGAAGATTAATAGTTTTAGTCCAAAAGCAGAGAGCATGGGCAAAAAAAATCCTGGAATCCTTTATATCGGTTCCATGGGTCTAATTACCCTTCTTTTTGTTTTTATAGCGGTCCGTTATTCAAATTTTACCGCATCATCACATGTCGTTTTGTTTTCTATTTTAGCAATCATCGCAGTGTTGATTCCCGCATCTGAAATTGCAGTGGATGTGGTAAATTGGATTGTCTGCCATGCGCTAAAACCTGCTTTTTTTCCAAGATTACAATTAAAAGATGGTATTCCCGAAACCATGAGTACCATCGTTGCGATACCAACACTTCTTTCAGACGAAAATCGGGTCAAAGAAGTGCTGGCAGGATTGGAAAGTCATTATTTGTCGAACCGAGAAGATCATTTATATTTTGCTCTCATTGGAGCCTTTAGAGATTCGGATGAAGCTGCCATGAAAGATGACGAAGCGATTATTGAAACCGCATTATCCGGAATAAAGGAACTCAACGACAAATATACCAAAGAGAGCACGGATAAATTTTATTTTTTCCATCGGGACAGTCAATATAGCAAAGAAAATGACAAATGGATCGGCTGGGAGCGAAAAAGAGGTGCCTTAATGGAATTCAATGACCTCATTCTCGGGGCAACCGATACCAGCTTTTCCTATGTATCTTCTAAAAACCCCCCATTTTCCAATGTTAAATATATCATTACCCTGGATAGCGACACCATTCTCCCAATGGGTATGGCAAAGAAAATGATTGCGACCATGGCCCACCCCTTAAACAGACCGGTGATTGATAAGGAAAGAGGGGTGGTGGTTGAGGGTTACGGACTCATGCAGCCCAGAGTTGAAGTCGAGAACGAGAGCTCCAACAGGTCTCTCTTTTCACGGATCTTCACTGGCCAGGAAGGCATCGATCCCTATGCTACCGCTATTTCCGATGTTTATCAGGATCTCTTCGGCGAAGGCATTTTTGTGGGTAAGGGAATTTATGATTTAACCGTATTCCAAAGTATCATGAAGGATGCCATCCCAGATAATACCATCCTGAGTCATGATCTTTTGGAAGGGTCTTATGTGAGAACTGGTTTAGTGACAGATCTTAAATTGGTCGATTCCTATCCGTCAAAATATAATTCATTTTCTTCAAGACTTCACCGTTGGGTTCGAGGTGACTGGCAACTGGTACCAATTTTATTCAGAAAAATTTTTGATCGCAGTCACAGCAAGATATTTAATCCTCTTTCACGACTATCCAAGTGGAAAATATTTGATAATTTGAGAAGAAGTCTTGTCTCCCCGGCGCTGATGTTATTGGCCTTTTTAAGTTTCACCTTTCTTCCTGGAAGTATCTATTTCTGGCTTGCGTATTTTTTCCTATCCCAGGCATTCCCTCTCATTCTGGGTGTGATCGGATACTTATTCTCGGCCCGGATTGGAAATGACCGAATCAAACGGTATACACCGGTAATGTTTGGCCTTAAAGCTGTCCTCATGCAGTTTTTGCTGACCCTGCTTTTTTTACCTTATCAGGCTTGGCTGATGGTAAGTGCCATTGTGGTCACCCTGGTACGGGTTTTTATTACAAAGAAAAACCTGCTGGAATGGGTGACGGCTGATGATGTTGAGAAATTTCAGAAAAATTCCTTGATCAGTTATATATCCACCATGAAGGCTTCATTGTTTCAAGCCCCACTTGTTGTTCTGTTTGCATTTATTTTTAAATCGGAAGCAATTCTACTCAGTTTGGCCTTTTTTCTCGTTTGGGTAAGTGGACCATTGATGGCCTATTTCATCAGTAAAGACCAAAAAGAGAAACTTTTCAAGATTTCAGAAAGTGATACCCATGAATTGGGAAGAATTACACGAAAAACCTGGCGTTATTTTGAAGATTTTTCCAATGCCAGGAGTCACTATCTGATTCCTGACAATTATCAGGCAGATCCTCCCAGAGGGCTTGCTCAGCGAACATCCCCTACGAATATCGGGCTGGGACTGTTGGCACCTTTATCCGCCAGAGACTTTGGTTATATTGGGACCTTTAAGATGGTTGATTTGATTGAAAAAACAGTGGATACCATTGAAACGTTGGAAAAATGGAATGGTCATTTACTAAACTGGTATGATACTCTGACCTTAAAACCCCTTCACCCTGCATATATTTCAACGGTGGATAGTGGGAACCTTTTATGTTATCTCATCACCTTGAAGCAAGGATTAAAAGACTATCTTCACAGTCCTGTTGTTGATCCCCGATTTTCAAATGGAATCAGAGATACGCTACACTGTGCAGGAAAGAAAGACTATTCAGCCTATGATGAAATTCTTCCAATGGATACACGCACAGGGAATCCATCAGTGGATTTGATGGATTGGAACCAGACGCTCAATGCGTTAACGATGGAAGAGCATTTGGCAGATCTGGATGAAGGCGTTTGGAAAACAAAACTTGAAGACATGATCAGCATGTTTAAAAATGATATGACAAAATGGATGCCGGGGATTGATCTGCTGGAAAAAATTCCGGAAGGTTTACCCAAGTATGGCGAAAAAGATGGCGCTTGTTCCAATATTGAAGAATTATTGAGCATGCTTAAGAAAAATACGGATTTGTATGATTTGCCACAAACTTATAAAGATTCAGCAGAAATTGCAACTAAATTGGCGGATGCCATTAGAAAAACAAATCAGGACAGTCATTCTGAATGGATAAAATGGCTTATAGGTTTGGCGGAAACTTTGAATACGGCTGTTTCTGCGATTCAACAGTTTATCAACCGATATATTGCGTTGATTGAACGTATCGATGCACTTTCAAAGGCAATGGATTTTTTACCCTTGTATGACAAGAAGAAAGAATTATTCAGCATCGGTTTTAATCTGGAAGAAAAAAAGCTGACCAATTCATTCTATGATCTCCTGGCATCTGAGTCACGTCAGACCAGTTATATTTGCATTGCAAAAGGAAAAATACCAGCTTCCCACTGGTTTAAATTGGGTCGGGCCTTAACTAATGTTGATCATTACAAAGGTCTGATTTCCTGGACAGGAACCATGTTTGAATATCTGATGCCGCTTTTGATTATGAAAAGTTATAAAAATACGTTGCTGGATGAAACCTATTCATTTGTGATCAAGAGTCAGAAAAAATATGGGAATGAGAGAGCAATGCCCTGGGGAACCTCGGAATCCGGCTACAATGTTATGGATAAGGATCATGACTATCGATACAAGGCCATTGGTGTCCCATGGTTAGGCTTAAAAAGAGGATTGATTGAGGATGCGGTTACCGCTCCGTATGCCACCTTCCTGGCCCTGATGGTTGAGCCTGAGGATGCCATCAAAAATATCAAACGGCTGAAGGAAGAAGGTCTTGAAGGGCCTTACGGTTTTTATGAAGCAGCAGACTATACTCCGGAACGATTGGGCTTTGAAACAAAACGTGTTGTTATAAAAAGTTTCATGGCACATCATCAGGGGATGAGTTTAATGGCGCTGAATAACTGTATGAATAAAAACATTATGCAGACCCGTTTTCATGAGGACCCGGAAATCAATGCGGCCCGGTTATTGCTTCAGGAAAAGGTCTCGTCAGACCTTATCTTTACAAAAGGAACCAAAGAAAAAATGGTGCCTTACAAAGGCAAGATTTACAAAAAAGAAAGCTCAGTACGACGGTTCACGCGACCAGATCCAATTTTGCCAAAAACACATATCTTATCAAATGGAAATTATTCCATTATGATTACAGATAGAGGCACCGGATACAGCAAAAGTAAAATGGCAGCAGTAACACGCTGGAGAGAAGACAGCACGCTGGATCAATATGGGATGTTTTTCTATCTGCGCAATATGGATACGAATGCGGTTTGGTCGGCGGCTTATTCGCCAATAAATGTTATGCCTGATAAATATGAAGTTGTCTTCACAGCAGACAAAGCAACTTTTAAGCGAATGGATGGGGAGATTGAAACAAAAACCGAGGTTGTTGTTGCATCCAGCGATAATGTGGAAATCCGCAGAGTCACCCTAAAGAATACCGGTGAAAAAGCATATGCTCTGGAATTGACAAGTTATTTTGAAGTGGTCATGGCACCTCAGGCAGGGGACATTGCCCATATGGCGTTTAGCAATCTTTTTATAGAAACTGAATTTAACCCGAACAAAAAATGCATCATTGCCAACAGACGGCCACGATCAGACAGCGATAAAAGTATGTGGTTGGGCAATGCGGTTGTACTTAAAGGTACTATTCTGGGTGACATTCAGTATGAAACTGATCGGATGCAAATGATCGGCAGGGGAAATAATGTTAAGAATCCTGTTGTTATGAATCAGGAAAAACCGCTTTCCAATACAACCGGACCGGGGCTTGATCCGGTCATGAGTATCCGGGTTAAAGTAAAAATCGAACCAGGGCAAACCGCTCAATTCTCATTTATAACTGCTTTTAGCGAAAGTGAAGAATCCCTGCTTAATCTCATCGACCAGTATGGAAATTTCGGTGCGGTAGAAGGTGCTTTCAAGCTGGCATTGACGCGCAGTCAGGTCGAAACAAAATATCTCAATCTGGATGCAGAAGAAACAGAACTTTATCAGGATATGATTTCCCATATTGTCTTTATCAGTCCTGCAAAAAGAATGAGTCAGGAGTTGATCCTTAAAAATACCCAGGGCCAATCCGCCTTATGGAAATATGGAATTTCCGGGGATAATCCGATTGTGGTTGTGGATTTGAGCAAAACCGAGCAGGTTAAAATACTTTATGAGGTTTTAAAAGCCCATGAATATTGGCGTTTGATGGATTTAAAAGTGGATTTGGTCATATTATGCGAAGAGGAATACAGTTATTCTTTGCCATTATATACCCTCATATCCGATATTGTATTGTCAACCCAGACCCATGATATATTGAAAACCAGTGAAGATGTTTTTATACTTGAAAAAAATAAATTGGATAAAGAAGATGTATCTCTGATTTATGCTGTAGCCCGAGTGATATTAAAAGGCGGGGCCGGTATTATGAGAGATCAGATAACCGATCATTCAGACAATCAGTCAAAAACTCAGGAGCGTCAGGCGTTTCCGCAAAAGAAGAAATTTTTGAGTAAATCCATCAATTTCCCGATGCCTCAGCGCGAAGAGCAAAAACGGTTATACAACAATGGCATTGGCGGGTTTGGGTCAGATGGAAGTGACTATGTCATTCAATTGGAAAAGGGTCAGAATACGCCGGCGCCCTGGGTGAATGTGATTGCAAATCCTGAATTTGGATTTATGGTTTCAGAGTCGGGTTCAGGCTATACCTGGTATAAAAACAGCCATGAAAACAAACTCACCCCCTGGTCAAACGATGTGGTATCAGACAGCCCAGGAGAAGTAATCTATATCGGAGATGACGATACCGGAGAACTCTGGACAGTAACGCCTTTGCCCATACGGGAAGATGAAGTATATATTACTCGGCACGGCTTTGGATATTCCTTATTTGAACATACCAGTCACGGAATCAAGCAACGAATGACCCAGCATGTGCCAGTGAGTGAATCCGTGAAAATAAGTCTGGTCAATTTAAAAAATGACTCAGATCTGGAGAGACATTTAACCCTGACTTATTACACCCGACCGGTTTTGGGTGTAAGTGATCAATTTACGGCCATGCATATCAAAACCAGATTAGATGAATCCGGTGCTTTATTAATAGAAAATCCCTATAATGAGGATTATCCAGAGCAAATCTGCTTTATGGATGTCTCAATAAGAGCGCGTTCGGTTACCAGTGATCGAAAAGAATTTTTCGGAAGCGGTGACATGAGCAGTCCGGAGAGCTTATCATATGAGCGTTTGACTGGTGCCTTAGGCACCGGTTTTGACCCTTGTGGGGTCATTCAGGTGAAGGTCACGCTTGAACCGAATGAAAGAAAAGACATTGTTTTCTTATTGGGAGTTGGGAATAATAGCGAAGCGGTTAATACGATAGCTAAAAAGTATTTAGATGTCAAGAATACAAAGGATTCACTGAATGAGGTTATCGGATTTTGGAAAAGTAAGCTGAAAATCATACAGGTGGATACACCAACGGTTTCCATGAATCTCATGCTGGACGGATGGCTTCAGTATCAGGTTATTTCCTGTAGATTATGGGGGCGATCAGGATTTTATCAATCTGGAGGTGCCTTTGGCTTCAGAGATCAGCTTCAGGACGCTTTAGCTGTTGCCAATTTTTGGCCGGAAATATCTCGGTCTCAAATACTCCTTCATGCAAGTCATCAGTATGTTCAGGGAGACGTTCAGCATTGGTGGCATGATCCGAAAGGATTGGGGACCCGAACGCATTTTTCAGACGATCGTTTGTGGCTGCCCTATGTGACCGCTGAATATATCAGGATTACCGGGGACGGTGATATATTAAATGAAGAAATTTCATTTATAGAAGAATCAGAGTTAACAGAATTTGAAGATGAAAGATGTGGAATTCCAAAGCCGGTCAATGTTCAGTCATCCTTGTATGACCACTGTTTAAGAGCCATTGAGATTTCCCTGAAATTCGGGGAACACGGGCTTCCTCTGATGGGAACCGGAGATTGGAATGATGGGATGAACACAGTGGGAAACAAAGGCCGTGGAGAAAGCGTCTGGCTGGGCTGGTTTTTAGTTGCTGTTATTGACGGATTTATACCGCTGTGTAAAAAAATAGGGGATCCGGAAATCGCTGAAAAGTACGCCGAAGTAAGAATAAAAACAATCGAAGCAATTGAAAAGAGCGCATGGGATGGAAACTGGTACAGACGTGCCTATTTTGATAACGGACAACCATTGGGTTCGGTGCAGAACAGTGAGTGCAAGATTGATTCCATTGCGCAGAGCTGGTCGGTTATCTCAGGAGCGGGAAATACTGAGCGGTCACTTCAGGCGATGAGGTCTTTGGAAGACTATCTTGTCAGCAGAGAAGATGGGTTGATCAAACTGCTGACCCCGCCATTTGACAAATCAGATCTTGAACCCGGGTATATCAAGGGATATATCCCAGGGGTCAGAGAAAACGGGGGACAATATACCCATGCAGCGGCCTGGGCTATTATTGCTTTTGCAAAACTGGGTGACGGTGACAAAGCCTGGGAACTGTTTGAACTCATTAATCCGATTAACCATACCTCAAACTTGAGGGACTATTCCCGATACAAGGTAGAACCTTATGTATTAGCAGCCGATGTTTATTCGACTTATCCTCACACCGGAAGGGGTGGCTGGACATGGTATACCGGAGCTGCCGGCTGGTTGTACAGAGCCGGGTTGGAGTTCATTCTGGGATTCCAGAAAAACGGAGAAACCATCATCATGGATCCCTGTATTCCCGGGAAATGGAAAGAATATGATCTGAAATACAACTATCTGGGCACAAATTATGACATTAAAGTGAAAAACCCGGAGGGGGTTAACAAAGGCGTTAAAAAAATATCAGTTGACGGAATAATATCCACCAGAAATGTGATTAATCTGGTGGATGATAAAGAAAATCATGAGATTGAAGTCCATATGGGAGGATAGAAAAAGGGGCCAATGTTGCAAATGATCTTGCAATATCGGCCCCTTTTGTCTACTACTTGTGTTTATCGATGGTGTCATTGATATTTTCCGCGACGTCTTCTTTTATTTTATCTGCATTATCGCCGATTTCAGCTGCTCTTTTTTCTAGTTCACCTTTTTTAGACTGAATTTTACCCTTTAACTCCAACTCTTCATTGTTGGTAACTTTTCCAACTGTCTCTTTCACTCCGCCCACGAGCTTATCTTTGGTTGACTCGATTTTAACTTTTGTATTTGACATAATTAAAGCCTGCTTTCAATAATTTATTTTGTTTAGAACTCATTCTATCTACTACGTCGAACAAGATTGACTACAATTAGAATAACAGCGATCACGAGAAGAATATGAATTAATCCGCCAAACGTATAAGAAGTAATCAACCCTAAAATCCATAATACACAGAGTACAATTGCTATAGTCCATAGCATTTTTATCACCCTTTCTTTGTTATTGCGTCTATTTTAATATTATACCCTATATAATGTTACTTAAACATAAATCAATATATGAATATGAGGATAGTTTAAACTGAAATTTACTGATGTCGATGTTGTTTATGTTTTCAAAATGCCTGGCACAAATCATTTTAATATTGGGATTTTTAAATTATGGTTGCATGATGTTGTGTTTTTAATATAGGCACATAAAAAAGTGATATGAGTGTTTTTTATAAGTTGTTTAGGATAGAATGGAACAGTTAGAAAAATATTACGATGAAATCGGAAATTTGCTAAGGAGGATATAGTTTATTCATTATAAATTCATCAAGAATGGAAGGTGTTCTAAATGGAAAAAAATGGAGTTATGATTCAATATTTCGAATGGAATTTACCAGATGACGGTAAACATTGGCAACGCTTGAAAGATGATGCCCAGCATTTAAAAGAAATGGGAATTAGTTTAGTTTGGATGCCCCCAGCAACAAAAGCAACGGGTACCAATGATGTTGGTTATGGGGTTTATGACTTATATGATTTAGGTGAATTTGATCAAAAGGGTGCGGTTCGTATAAAATATGGTACAAAAGAAGAATATTTAGCAGCGATCAAAGCTTTGCATGATAATGGCATTTTAGCAATTGCCGATATTGTATTAAACCATAAAGCAGGAGCAGATGAATCTGAACATTTTCCTGTCTATGAAGTTGATCCGAATAATCGTCAAAAAAAAGTTTCAGATGCCTATGAAATTGAAGGTTGGACAAAATTTACATTTCCCGGGAGAAAAGGAAAATATTCTGATTTCCAATGGAATTGGACACATTTTTCAGGAACTGATTTTAATCAGGAAAATGGGAAAAAAGCCATCTATATGATTAAGGGAATTAATAAAGGTTGGGCGGACAATGATGAAGTCGATAATGAAAATGGTAACTATGATTATTTGATGTATGCCGACGTTGATTATGACAATCCGGATGTAAAAGAAGAGGTAAAACGTTGGAGTGAATGGTATATCAATGAAACCGGTGTCGATGGTTTTCGCTTGGATGCGGTTAAACACATTGCTGGTGAATTTATCGATGAGTTTATTAAAAACATACATGAAAAAAAGGGTGATGATTTTTATACCGTAGGAGAATATTGGAAGAAAAATTATGAAATATTAGAAGATTATATCGAGGAAACAGATTGGAATGTGGATTTATTCGATGTTTCTTTGCATATGAATTTTTCAAAGGCAAGTAAATCCGGAAATAGTTTCGATATGAGTA
>JGI24143J45723_1001390_pt1 | contig 11483 bp, 10 predicted proteins | sample BarGraIncu00432A_FD_45723 | JGI IMG/M metagenome (IMG submission 45723)
GGGCGCGCTCGGCAATGCCACCCGAAATAATGGCCGGAATGGCGGCGGCAAACGTCAGCAAGAAGAAGAACCTGACCAGTTCGAAGCCGTTCCTGGTGGCCAACTGCTCGGCGCCGACAAAGAAATGGGTGCCATAGGCCACGCCATAGCCCACCAGAAAATACGCGATGGTCGAGACTGAAAAGTCCACCAGAATCTTGACCAGCGCATTGACCTGATTCTTGCGGCGGACCGTGCCGAGCTCCAGAAATGCAAAACCCGCATGCATGGCCAGCACCATGACGGCGCCGAGCAAGATGAACAAGGTGTCGGCGCCCTGTTTGAGTGCTTCCATGAAAACCTTTTGAGATGAAATGAATTAAATTGGTGCGTCCGACAGCAAATTGCCGACTGCGCACCAAACTAAAGCAAAAAACGCGCCAAAACGGTCCCCAATGAGCCCGGACGACCTGCGTCCGGGCCGCCGTGTCTCCAAACGGTGCAGGCAGGACGACAAGCAGGGGCGGTCATAGGCACAGGTGCTCGTCCGTTACCATCGCCCGCTATGGACGCATTTTTAGTTTCAACCGGTATCGTGGCCTTGGCCGAAATGGGTGACAAAACCCAACTACTCGCACTTCTGCTGGCGGTGAAGTTTCGTCGGCCCTGGCCGATTGTGCTGGGCATTTTTGTCGCCACCATAGCCAACCACGCCCTGGCAGGGGCTGTGGGGGCCTGGGTGACCACCGTGCTGGGACCGGATGTGCTGCGCTGGGTGCTGGGCGGCTCGTTCATCGCCATGGCGGTCTGGATGCTGATTCCCGACAAGATGGACGACGACGAAACGGGCGCGGCGCCCCGGTTTGGTGTCTTCGGCACCACCGTCATCGCCTTTTTCCTGGCCGAGATGGGGGATAAAACCCAAGTTGCCACCGTCATGCTGGCGGCGCAATACCACGCTTATTTTTCAGTCATAGCCGGTACCACGCTGGGCATGATGCTGGCCGATGCGCCGGTGGTCTGGCTGGGTGAACGCGTGACACGACTGCTGCCGCTGCGCGCGGTGCATGTCATGTCTGCCTTGATCTTCTTGGGGCTTGGGGCTGGCGGCCTTGCTGGGGTGGATTTAAACCCTAACCGCCTTTTTTGCAGCGCTTGCCGGGGTTTTTCTTGTTGTTAGTGGCGGTGCCACGTTCCAGGCTGCGCATTTGGCCGTGACCGGCGGTGTAGCACACGCCTTTGGGGGCGACAGGACGGGGGCTGGCTTTGCGCTCAGCTTCGGTACGGAATTCTTTGGCCATGAAATACTCCAGATAGTTGAAAAAACAGGCGATTATCCCCGCACTTGGGATCGGGCGGCGGGCCCGGCTTGCTTGGGTCAGTCGCGGTCGGCCTGATCAGACGGCTCAGCACCGGCCGCGCGGGCAGCGCGATGGCCGGGTTTGGCCAATAGTTCCAGGTAAAACTCAGCCCCACCGTCCTTGGCCAGCGCATCAATCAAACTCGTGATGGTGGCGAAATGGACCACCGTTGCGCTGGCTTCATTGCTGCCAAACTTGCAGTCAAAATCCCAATAGTCCACACCCTCGGGCAACGGCACCCGCCGTTGGCGTTTGACGTACTTGCGGATCTCGTGTTTGGTGGCTTCCAGCACCCGGTCACGGTTTTTGCCTTCAATGTCTAATTTAAACGTTTTTTTCACGCTGGCCTTCTGAGAATAGATGCGACACATCCCCACATGGGGCGTGATTCGCGAACCTTCGATTATGCGTTGACGGCTTTGACCTGGGTGCTTTTCAGTGGCGGGCGCTTCAGGCCTGGGCGATCCTGGGCGTCGCGCGGGCGATGATGGCGCCAGCATCAACACCGCGCGGCAGTGTGCCATAGTTGTGCTGACCGGCCTGCCCCAGGCGCGACTGGCAGAACGCATCGCTCACGAATGCCGGGGCGTGGCGCACCAGCAGGGAGGCCTGCAAAGCCAGCGCCATGCGGTCGACCACATCACGCGCGCGGTATTCAAAATCGGCCAAGTCTTTGAGATCGGTCGCCAGGGCGGCAATATGCTGGTCCAGCAAGGCCTGGGCGCCGCGCGCCTGGTTGACTTCTGCAAAAAAAGCATCCACCACGGCGGGTGTTTTTGAGAGGGCGCGCAGCACGTCCAGGCATTGCACATTGCCGCTGCCCTCCCAGATGGTGTTCACGGGTGCCTCCCGGTACAGGCGCGGCATCATGCTGTCTTCCATCACGCCGCTGCCACCAATGCACTCCATGGCTTCGTAGGCATGGTTCGGCGTGCGCTTGCAAATCCAGTATTTGCCCACCGCCGTGACCAGGCGCACCAGCAGGTCTTCCTGCTCATCGGCGCGGTTGTCCATGGCCCGCGCCATGCGCATGGTCAGCGCAGTGGCGGCTTCGCTCTCCAGCGCCAGGTCGGCCAACACGTTTTGCATCAGCGGCTGCTGGTTCAGTACCTGCCCGAACGCCGAGCGCACTGAACAATGGTGCAGCGCCTGCGACGCCGCCATGCGCATGCCCGCGCTGGAGCCAATCATGCAATCAAAGCGGGTCATGCTGACCATCTCAATGATGTTGCGCACGCCGCGCCCCTCTTCGCCGACCATCCACGCCAGCGCGCCGCGCAGCTCGGTTTCAGACGATGCATTGGACGCGTTGCCCATTTTTTTCTTCAGCCGCAGCACCTGCATCGGGTTTTTGCTGCCGTCCGGGCGCCAGCGCGGCAGCAAGAAACACGACAGTCCGCCGGGCGCTTGTGCCAGCACCAGAAACGCATCGCACATGGGGGCCGAGACAAAATACTTGTGCCCCACGAGTTCGTAAACCTGGCCGGGTCCGCCGCTGCCCACCGGGTAGGCGCGCGTGCTGTTGGTGCGCACATCCGAGCCGCCCTGTTTCTCGGTCATCGCCATGCCGATGGTCACGCCCTGTTTCTGTTCTACCGGCACGTTGCGCGGGTCATACACGCGGGCCGTGACCTTGGGCTCCCACACGCTGGCCAGGTCGCTCTGCAGGCGCAGCGCGGGCACGGCGGCGAAGGTCATGGTGATCGGGCAGCCGTGGCCCGCCTCCACCTGGCCATGCAGAAAACTCTTGGCAGCACGGGCGACGTGCGCGCCCGCGCGCGGTGCGGTCCAGGGAGAGGCGTGCAGCCCGTGCTCAATGGATGTTTTCATCAACTGGTGATAAGCCGGATGAAATTTCACCAGATCGATGCGATTGCCAAAGCGGTCATGCGTATCAAACTCGGGCTGAAACTTATTGGCCAGATTCCCCAACTCAAGATAATCGGCCGAGCCCGTCATCTGGCCAAACTCGCTGAGCTCAGCGTCGGCCCACTGCCCGCCCTCGCGCTGCACCGCCTCGCGCAGGGCAGCATCTTCGGTGTACATGTTGTAGTCGCACAGCTCGGTTGACAAGTTGGTCAGCTCATGGGTGTCGGCCAGATAGAGCGAGTTGGGTGCGGGGTTCATGCGGCTGTTCATTGAGCGTCTCCAGTTCGGCGGGTTGGTGAGTGAGATGAAGAGGGGGTGAGGTGTCGGCGACGGATGCAAAAAAACGGTTCCAGATGGCACGACCGGTTTCGTCAAAATGGTGCACGGCCTGGATGAAGGCGTGGCGCTCGCGGGTGTCGACAAACGGCTCCGGCAACAGGGGATCAAAGACCAGTTGATGAATGGCTTTGCCGCCCAGANTGAACGCCTCACGCGCGGCTGCATCCAGCGGGAGTTGGTCTGCGCGGGCCAGCCACGCCTCCAGCTCGACGCGCAACTGCCGGTAGGTTCGCGTCAGCACTTGGCCGTTCCACAGCTGACGCACGACGGCCTCACGCTCCGGGTCGAGGCCACTGGCCCGAAAAACAGCAGCGTTGCGGTCCAGTCCAAGTTTGTAGAGACGTTGGCGCACCTCGTCCAGGTCCGCCTCAATGTTGTCGGGACGAATAGACAGACCGCGCTCCAATAGCCGCAGGCCCATCATCTGCAGGGCGCGTTCACGCCGCTGCAAGGCTGCGCGGTCGCTGCGTCCCAGCGCGCCGCAATGGACGACGATATAGCTGCCTTGCCACACCCGTAGCCGGGACTCCACCGTGCGCCAGGTGGCCACCTCGCCTGCAAAATCGATGGCCGCAGGCCCAAGACGGTAAGTGCCGCGCTCTGCCACCTCGATCAGACCCGCCGCCGACAGGCGCGCCAGGGTGACGCGCAGGCTGTTTTCACTGATATTGAAAAGGGACCCAGCCAGGATGGCATCGCGGGCGGTCATCGGCTTGTCGCCGACCGCCAGCATGAGGTCGAGGATGAGATTTTTCGGATTGACCTTCATGAGCCTGGGGGACCGCCTGCTTGTTAAAGCTATACATTACGCAATTTGTAAAAAATTACATTTTTTCGTAATGTAGCAGGTTTCAGCCCTTGGGCGAAGCCTGCGGCGGGAAAGAGCCTGTGCGCCAGCCGCCGTGCGGCCTTACCAGTCCACCAGACTCAAGCCGATGCTCAGCACGGTGCGCTGGCGGTTGTAGTCGACCAGCGAATCACCGTAGCCGCTGAACAATTGGGTGTGAAANCGCAAGGCGTCCTGGCTGCCGGGCAGGNCACTGCTGGTGAGTTGCCTGAGCCATTCCAGCCGCACCGAGCCGTTGGCGTCGGCCCGCAACGAGTGGCGCAGGGTCACGCCCAGTGTGTTGTCCAGGTTGGGGGTCCAAAAAGCGGCTAGTTCGGCGCGTCCGATTTTGTTGCTGATGTCGGGGTTGTCGTCATTGGCCAGGCTTTCATTCACGCGCTGCCATAGCTTGGCATCGACCCGGAACTGGCTGCCTTTTTCCATGCCGGCCATCAGCACATTGCGGTTCCAGCTGCGCGACAGCGGCAGCGGCTGGCCGTTCGACTGGTGCACCAGGCTCAAGCCGCTGTAGCGCAGCCGCCAGCCCAGCGGTAACGGCACGTCAGTCGGGTAGATGTAGGTGATTTCAGGCTCGTGGTCGGTGGTGCGAAACGGGCGCGACAGATCGCCGCTGAAGACTTGCCAGTTGGACTGCTGGCTGTAGCCAAACCAGAGCGAGTCGCGCTTGAGCTCTTGCTGCCCGGTCAGCAGGCCCTGGGCGATCTTGGTGCGCACCGAGAGCTGGATCCGGACCTCGTTGGTGCCGTAGCCTAAAGCCTCTGTCGCCGTGTGGCCGGGTGCGGGCGAGGCGGGCTGGGTGTTGACGCTGTCAGAACCGATCCACGACAGGCTGATGGGGTGAAATCCGCGAATGCCAAACGTGCCGCAGTCGCTGCCGGCTTCCAGCTCCCAAAACCGCGACAGCTCGGAAAACAGCTTGTTTTTGCAGTTGTGGGCGGCTGGCGCTTCCATGGTGATCGTCACCGGCGCGGGTGCAACGGGTGCCGGAGCGAGCGTAGTCGGCGTCTGCGCCAGCGCCGAGGCGCCTGGCGACGGCGGACGGCTTGCCGCAGCGCTGGGCTGCTGCGCCGCCCAGCGGTCAAAGCAGATCAGCCGCGCTTCGCTGTCCCCGGTCAGATTCGCGCACGCTTGCCAGGCCGTTGGCATTGCAGAAATATTTATACCATTCTGGCCTCTAGCCCCCGTCGTTACTGCGCAAGACGCTATCAAAACAGTAGTAAATAATGGGTTCGTGGTCGGCTTGCTCGGAGGGACAACGTGGGCAATTATTTTAGGTTTCAAACTGGCCGCGACCTCAGACCGGACGCGCCAGCGCTTGTGTTGCTTGCGCATCCTGCGCCTTTTGGGCGAACTCCGCGCGCAGCGAGCGCAGCTTGGCGCGCGGGTCTTCCTTGGTGGTGGCCTGGTCCAGCGCCATTTCGGCTATGAAGCGGCTGGGCTGGGCGGCCACCATCTCGCGGCCTTTTTTGCGTTTGCGCGTCCAGCTCACCGCCAGGCTGCGCTGGGCGCGGGTGATGCCCACATACATCAGGCGGCGCTCTTCCTGCAAATGCACGGCCGTTGCTTCATGGGCCGCCTCATGCTGCTGCAGCGATCCGCCGACCGAGGCCGCGCCGACGCTGCCACTGTCTTTCAGCTTGAACGGCAGCATGCCCTCGGTCACACCCACCAGCATCACATGCGGCCACTCCAGGCCCTTGGCGGCGTGCAGCGTCGACAGCGTCACCACGTTCTGGTCCGTCTCGCGCTCGCTGATGGTGGACAGCAGCGACACCGTTTGCGCCACCTCCAACAGCGACTTGGGCTCAACGGTGGTGGAAACGCCCGCCGCATCGTCAAGCTGGCCGCCGCAGCGTGCTGCCATCCAGTCGCAAAAATCGAGCACATTGCTCCAGCGCGCCGCGGCCAATTTTTCGCTGTCTTCACCGTCATACAGATGTTTTTCGTAGCCGATGTCNTTGAGCCACTCCAGCAAGAATGCCTTGGCTGATTCGGCCCCCAGCGTGCGCCGGGCGCGAAACTCCAGGTCATTCACATAGCGGCCAAATTCATGCAGGCTGCCGACCGCTTTGCTGCTCAGCACGCTGCCCAATGAGGATGAAAACAGGGCCTCGAACAGGCTGACCTTGTATTTGCCGGCAAAAACGCCCAAAGCGCTGAGCGTCTGGTGGCCGATGCCGCGTTTCGGGACCGTCACCGCGCGCAAAAACGCCGGGTCATCGTTGTTGTTGATCCAGAGCCGGAACCAGCCACACAAATCCTTGATTTCGGCGCGATCAAAAAAACTGGTGCCGCCCGACACCTTGTACGGAATCTGCGCCTTGCGCAGCGCTTTCTCGAAGGTCTTGGCCTGGTGGTTGGCGCGGTACAGCACGGCAAAGTCGCGCAGCTCCTTGAACTGTGGCCCNCCGTGCGGCAGGCCACTGGCGCGCAGGCTCTGGATCCGGGCGACNGTGCGTTCGGCCTCGTGCTCTTCGCTGTCGGCGTCAAGCACCCGCACGGGCTCGCCTTCGCCCAGATCGCTCCACAAATTNTTGGGAAACANCTTCGGATTCGGGCCGATCACGTTGTTGGCGGCGCGCAGGATGGCACTGGTGGAGCGGTAGTTTTGCTCCAGCTTGATGACTTTGAGCGTCGGGAAATCGACCGGCAGGCNCTTCAGGTTGTCCAGCGTGGCGCCGCGCCAGCCGTAAATCGACTGGTCATCGTCGCCCACGGCGGTAAAGCGCGCCTGGGACGCCGGCTTGCCGCCCACCAGCAGCTTCAACAATTCATACTGCGTGGCATTCGTGTCCTGGTACTCATCCACAAGGATATGGCCCGCAAGCCCTTGCCACTTCTGCCTGACTAGCTCATGATTTTGTAGCAACTTGAGTGGCAGGCTGATCAGGTCGTCAAAGTCAACGCTCTGGTAGGCCGCCAGCCGCTCCTCGTAGTGCGCCATCACGCGGGCGATGATGCGCTCGTTGTCATCCTTGGCCAGCGCTGCGGCCTGTTGGGCGTTGAGCCCCTGGTTTTTCCACAGGCTGATGGTCCATTGCCAGCTGCGCGCCGTGGCCGCATCGACCGTGCCACCCGCATCTTTCAGGATGCTGGTGACGTCGTCGCTGTCCAGAATCGAGAAATTCGGTTTCAGGCCCAGCGCTGCGCCGTCCAGGCGCAACAGGCGCACGCCCAGCGCGTGAAAAGTACAAATCACCACTTCCCGTGCCGCCTTGCCAATCAGTTCCTTGGCCCTCTCCCGCATCTCGCTCGCTGCCTTGTTGGTGAAGGTAATGGCAAAGATGCGCTTGGGTTCCAGCCCGGCTTGAATCAGCCGACCAATCTTGTGCGTGATCACCCGCGTCTTGCCCGAGCCGGCGCCGGCCAGCACCAGACACGGCCCGTGCATGAAGTTGACGGCTTCCTGTTGTGCCAGATTCAGGCCGGTAGATGCGGGGGAGGGGGAAGATGACATTCATGAAACCGATGAACGATCGGTGCTGCAAAGTCGCGCATCATACAGACGTGCCACCAAGCCATGGATGCCGGACCGGGTCCGCCGTGGCCTCCAAAGGCGCCGGGACGACAGCAAAGCTCGACGACCTCTGCTGACACAATACCCGCGTGCTGCAAATTTTCTCTATTACTTTTCCCTTCTTCGCGCTGGTGTTGTGCGGCTACGCGGCGGCTCGGCGGCTCCTGTTGCCGTTGGAGGCGGTGACCGGCCTGAACAGTTTTGTATTGTTTTTTGCCCTGCCGTGCATGCTGTACCGCTTTGGCGCCAACACGCCGCTGGCGCAGCTGCTCGATGGCGGTGTTTTTCTGACTTATTCGGTCTGCGCGCTGGTGATGGTGGCGTTGACGGTGGCCATCAGCTTGAACCGCCGCATCGGCTGGAACGACGCCGCCTTTGGCGCGTTGGTGGCGGCGTTTCCCAACTCGGGTTTCATGGGTGTGCCGCTGCTGGTGGCCTTGCTGGGCGCGCAGGCGGCCGGCCCGGTGATTGCGACCATGGTGATCGACATGCTGGTGACCACCTCGCTGTGCATTGCACTCTCAAGGTTGGACGGGGCGGATGTGCACGGCGCCGGCAAAGCGTTTAAAAACGCCCTCAAAGGCGTGGCCGGCAATCCCTTGCCCTGGGCCATCTTGCTCGGCGCGCTGGCCTCGGCCCTGCATCTGGAGTTGCCCAAGCCGGTAGCGCAAACGGTCGGCCTGCTGGCCGATGCCGCCTCACCGGTGGCCTTGTTCACCATCGGTGCCGTGCTGGCGCGCTCGCAGATGCTGGCTGCCCGGCATAAGCACCCGCCCATCCCGCTGGGGGATTACCTGCCGGTGGCCGCGCTCAAGCTGTTTTTGCACCCGCTGCTGGTGCTGGTGGTTGGCAGCAGCGCGATCCAGCTGGGTCTGCCGCTGGACCGCTTTGCCCTCACCGTGCTGGTGCTGGTGGCAGCGCTGCCCAGCGCCAGCAACGTGTCGCTGCTGGCCGAGCGCTTTGGTGCCGACAACGGCCGCATTGCGCGCATCATTCTGGTGTCNACAGCGGCGGCTTTNGTGACGTTTTCNCTGGCGGTCAGCTGGTTGAGGTGATGGATGGCGGGGNGAACCGATGCACCTNATCGGCGTCGAGTTCAGCAAAGCCAGCCGCAGCGTGGTCGGCTTTGAGGTCGAAACGATCACAAATTAATAGCTGCTTGCGAAGGTAAGACGGGGGCTACAGGCTGATTTGCTATAAATATTGCAGCTATATACCCGCACGCGCAACAGCACCCAAACGTTGACTTTCAGCCACGCAGCGGCGCGGGCAGCCGTTTGTCGCCGACGGTGTCTTGCAGTCGGCCAAATCGACTCACAAAGGCATCCAGCCTCACAACCTGACCCCTTCTGCATGGGCCATGGCATGGATCGGCAAACGCAGCAGGTTGGGCGCCTCAATCAACACATCGACTTTGCGGCCGTGCATGCTTTTTGAAACGCGCGCACCAAGCCGGGCGCTCAGCAGTGCGGGCTCTGTTACCGCCTCATCCACTTCGACCAGCAAATCGACGTCACCACCGCGTGCCTCGTCATGCACCCGCGAGCCAAACAGCCAGACCCGCGCTGAATCGCCCGCGAGATTCAATGCCTCTTGGCGCATGGTCGCCACTTGATCGGTGCACAGGCGCATGGTTCGTTTTAAGTTGGCAGCCGCAGACGCTGCCGATGAGTAGGTCTGCAAACCCAAAAGCAAAAAAGCCCCTCGCGGGGCTTTTTTGGGGCGGCAGGGTGAGGGCCTGCCGCCAGAGGTTTCTAGGCCAACAATTTAGAACGAGTGCATCACACCCACGGCGGCGCGCGTTGCGGTGCTGCTATCAGAGCCCATACCAATGAAGCCAGCAGACATCATTTGATCCGCGACAGTTGCAGAGCCAGCTTTCACGTAGGTCAAAGAAGCATAGGTAATCGTCCGTTTGCTCAGGGCATATTTGCCCATCACAATGTACTGGTCAGCTTTGCCATCGCCCATGACTGAACCGGATTGTTTGGTGTTGTAGTAAGCACCCGTCAGCGTGGTAGCAGCCGACAAGGCGTAGTCAACGCCCAGACCGAGCACGCCAATCTTGCGATTGCTGATATCACCGAAGACCGGGATCGGGGCGGCTGTGTTGGTTTCACTTCGAACATAGGTCAGTTTGAACGTCACCGGGCTCATCACGTACTTGGCGCCACCACCCATGAGGGTCAACGCGGAGCCATCTGCCGCATTCTTCAGCTTGGCATAGGCGAATGCAACACCCGATGTGCCGTCGGTGAAGGTGCCAGACAATCCAGCGTATGAGCTCGCGGATGTGTCACCCGCTTTTTCACCAAAACCGTACATGGCGGCGCCAATGAATCCGGCCGTGATCGGAGACACGTACTTGATCGAATTGTTTTGACGCAAGGCAGTACCGCCGCCGTTTGTGCCCACATTGCCAAAAAAGGCGGCGCCTGAATTCAAGGCGCTGTAATAAACGTTGGGGTTGTTCGGGGCGTCCGCCAGACCGATAGGATCGGCCAGTCCGACAGAGTCCACACCCAGCATGTTTTGACGACCCAGGTTCACCGAGCCGAAACCGCCAGAGAAGCCGACCGTCGAAATACGGTCAAAAAACGTGGCACCACCGCCAAAAGTTGAGCCGCCAGCACCCGTGTCATTGAACAGCGTGCTTTCCAAGGCGAAGTTGGCCTTCAAGCCGCCGCCCAAGTCTTCCGTGCCCTTGAAGCCCCAACGCGATGTTGCCAACTGACCCGCATCGATGACGGTTTTGGAACCAGTTGCGGGCTTGCCTGCGGCTGTCTGTTGGTTCGTGGTGTACATCACGGCGGCATCAACAATGCCGTACACGGTAACGCTGCTTTGAGCGCTGGCTATGCCGGCGCAGCACAAGGCAGCAGCGGCAACGATGGAGCGTGCAGCGATTGGGAGAATTTGGTTACGGCTGGTAACAGGGTTTGACATAGTTTTCCTAGGTGGTTTAAGAGTTAATCAAGCCTTGGATTTTCTGAGAATCCGCTTGCACCAACAAGACGCAGACGCGACAGCTGCACGGTTTTAGTCATTTTTATCACAGGGGTTTTCCCTGATTCGGTGCGCTCGCTGCGCTGCTTGTCAAGTTCACGTGGCGTTGGCAGTTGGTGGGCCGGTGGCGTGAAGCGGCTCGTCGAAACGCTGCACGCCGGGCATGTGTGGAATCGGCGCAACAAAACGTGAAAAAAAAGCATTTAGCTGACGTAAAACACAGCGTGAATGGCCTTTAAGGCTATGTCCATGGTGAAATCCAGTCCGTGAATGTTTCATTCGCCACTTCAAAACCAGCCATCAAAAGCGGTTTGATTGTTTTAATTTTTTTTGGAATTATCTAAATTATGAAGAAAAGTTTAATTGCACTCGCCGTGCTCGCCGCTTCTGGCGCCTCGTTCGCACAGTCTTCAGTGACCATTTATGGCATCGTTGACGCATACGTTGGTGTCAACAAGGCTGTTGATGCTACGACCAAACAGGTTGTTACCAGTACCGTTTTGAATTCTGGTGGTGTAGACGGTAACCGTTGGGGCCTGAAAGGTTCTGAAGATTTGGGCGGCGG
>JGI24143J45723_1001391_pt1 | contig 11474 bp, 10 predicted proteins | sample BarGraIncu00432A_FD_45723 | JGI IMG/M metagenome (IMG submission 45723)
GAAATAACTCCTGTCCAAAATTTATAGAAATTGGGGGCAGGAGTTTTCTATTGAGTGTTTCAATTAGAAATAAAGGCTATTTATGCGTTATACTCTTGACGATTTGCTGATGTGAATTCTAATGTAAATGTTTAATAACAAAGAAAAGGGAGATGATATCACCATAAGCTTATGGGAGGTGTCTTTATCCGACGTATTATATTTGATCTAATAGCGGTATTCGCTATTATCAGTCTATATTTATGGGTTGAGCCACCCATTTTCATCGTAGCCCAACTTCCACCCTTCCCTGACGAAGTTAAAATTGTTGCTAAACCGGGGGTGTCGTCATTTGATGTTAGTATTGTTCGGAGAGCTGTTTGTTTGACAACGAGGTTGCTAGAAGACAATTATTCATTGGCTCTTGGCCATGACATAGAAATTATCCTTGTGCCAGATGCTTTTAGCTATTCAGTAACCCTTCAACAGGATGAAAATTTGAGTAGGGATGTATCCCTTTTCCAAGGGAGCCATTCATTTGGAACAACGAACAACAACCATATTATCATTAACGTAGGCGGGATTGCCGGCTACAATGACACGCTGTTCGTGACTGCCCATGAGCTGACTCATCAGTATCAAATTGCCGAAGCAGGACAATGGAATCGTCTAAATTGGCTTATGGAGGGCATGGCTGATATGGTGGCGGCTCAGGTTGTAAATGAAAACACGGTGACTCATGGTGAAAACGAAGTGAATAAATACCGCTTTTCATGGCTTACCGCTCTCCGTAGTTCACACGATAAGCCAAATTTGAAAAAATTAGATTCTAAGCATGACTGGCTGTTAGATTTTCAAAACAATGGGGCTGTTACCTATCGTACTGCAGGCTTAGCCGTGTTAAATTTGGCAGATTCCAGAGAAAGCGCGAGTTTTAGAACTTACATGAATGCACTGAGGGATGGCGTCGATGCGGAACAAGCTTTTCAATCTGCCTTTGGGGTATCTTGTTCAGCGTATAATCAACAATATGAGGACTGGTTAGCAAATAATCTGTAGCTCAGTTAGGTGAAGAGTGGCACTACAAACAACACGAAACTATTATTCATTGGGCGTAAGCACAACAGACGGGCCCTTTTCATTGTGAATTTTATTACTAGTATTATTTTACCAAAACTCCCCTCCATTATTGTAAAAATGGGCAGGAGTTTTTTGTTTTTTATTGAATCTCATAAGTTATCATATATAACAGCATTGACTGTTCAGTAGAAAAAGATTCAAGTGCACTTCAGTATGAGTTGTGATTTGTCTATGAAATTTGGAAGTATTAAATTTAATAGAGGAGTGATTAGCAATGGAAGTCCAGCTTTTACGTCATGCAACATTACTTATTTCTATAAATGAGAAAAGAATATTAGTTGACCCAATGCTTGGTGAGGCTGGAGTCATGCCACCTATTGCAAATTCCCCCAATGACCGACGTAATCCTCTTGTCGAGCTTAGTATTAATTTAGATTTCCAACGGGATATCGATGGTATATTGCTTACTCATACTCACAAAGATCACTTTGATGAGGCAGCAGCGGAGAAGATTCCACCCAATAAGCCCATTCTATGTCAGCCAGAAGACGAAGATAAATTGAAAAGCTTAGGATTTCAAAAAATATATCCAATTAGTGATACGTTGTGTTGGGAAGAAATTATTATACAGCGCACTGGGGCACAACATGGTACAGGGGAGATTGCCACAAGGATGGCCCCCGTCTCTGGTTATGTCTTACGAGTAGAGGGAGAACCCTCTCTCTATATTGCCGGTGATAGTATTTATTGCGAGATCGTATCCAGTGTATTAGCGATGCATCAGCCTAACCTCATTATCGTCAATGGGGGAGGAGCACGTTTTAATGTAGGTGATCCTATCACAATGACTGCAGAAGATGTTATAAAGGTGTGCCGAAAAGCTCCACAAGGCAAAATAATTGCTGTACATATGGAAGCAATTAATCATTGCCTAGAATCAAGGGATCAATTACGCACACGTATTCAACAGGAAGGATTAATGAATCAAGTGTTTATTCCCAAGGATGGAGAATTGTTAAATTTCTCACTAAAATAAATTTTATGCTGCCACGAATTTGTGGCTTTTTTCTTTCTGATTAAGGTATTTGGAGCGTCTACTTTTGCCGAATTGATAGAAATTTACATAATACCATTATTACGAAATAATAATAGAAATGTAAATAAATAGCAGGAAAGACCGACATAAAAAGAGAAAATGATAGTAGATTATTGCTACAAAGGATGATAATTATGCTGGTAAGAGAAATATATATTTCAAAAGCAAAAAATAGATGTTTACAGTTGGGAATGGATCCGGCAAGTATTCCAGAGTTTATACCTGTTGGGAAAGAGATACTTGAGGAAAAATGTCAGAGGTATCATGAAATATTGTCAGTCGTAAAATTCTTCGTTAGAAAATTATTGAATGATATGAAAGGGACACCAATACTGGTAGTGATTACTGATGAGCAAGGGGTAGTATTGGAAATCGCAGGTGATGAATCAATTTACAATTTGATTGACAAGTTGGGAATCACATGTGGAATTGAGTTTGCGGAAGAAACAGTTGGAATCAGCTCTATCTCACTTGCTCTAGAATATAAACAACCTATATCAGTAGTGGGGGATGACCATTTTCATGAGTGTCTTCGTTCGATGGTTTGCTATTCTGTGCCATTTCAGTATTCAGATTTAGGGAATATTTTAGGAACGATTAATATAATGACTTCTCTGGAACAAGCAAACGATATCCTTTTTATATTATTATCCACAGTAGTTGGCTCTATAGAAAGAGAGTTATTGTTACGTAGTCAAAATCGTAAGTTAAACATACTAAATCAAATTTTGATGGATACAACAAATACGGGTATTATTCTGACCGATATCAAGGGAGATATTACTGAATTTAATGCTTACGCCGAATCTATAACGGGCTTGAAGAAAGAAGATCTGGTCGGGAAACCCGTTGCTGATTTGCAGTCATTTGGTAAATACATATACAATATACTTCAGTCACATGAAAACCAAGAAGATCTGGAATTATTTATTGAAAAAGCTGGGGGTGAAAATAAAACAGTCTGTCTATTTGATGGTATGCCTGTTTATGATGAAAGGAACATGTTGATCGGTGCCTTTGCTAAATTAAGAGATATCACGGAACGACAGAAGTTAGAATCCGAATTAGCCCAATTGGATAGACTCAATCTCATTGGTGAAATGGCTGCTAGTATTGGCCATGAAGTTCGTAATCCCATGACTACAGTGCGAGGATATCTGCAACTTTTTCAGAGAAAAGAAGAATTTGCTAAGTATGGTGGACAACTTGCCATTATGATCGAGGAAATAGACAGGGCTAATGCAATTATCACTGAGTTTCTCGGACTTGCCAAAGATAAGGCTCTTACGCTGAAGAATGGTAATCTAAACGACTGTATCAAAGCACTTCATGTACTCTTACAAGCCGACGCTTTTCATAGAGGGTTTGCTATTCGATTGGAGCTAGGTGATATACCGGAAATTGACTTTGATGAGAAAGAAATTCGGCAAATGATTTTGAACATGGTCAGAAATGGCATGGAGGCCATGGATGTCAACGGAGTGATTACGATTCGGACATATGTTGATAATGGCCAGCTTAAATTAGCTATAGAGGATAGCGGATCAGGAATCCCGGATGAAGTGCTGCCTAAGCTGGGCATTCCTTTCGTTACAACCAAGGATGGTAGAACGGGCCTTGGTCTCGCAATATGTTATCGTGTGGCACACCGACATGGAGCAAAAATCAAGTTTAGTACCGGACCGACTGGAACAACTTTTACCATAAGTTTTAGGCGGGCAATAACATAATAATCTAGGGAAAGTTATTCTCCTGAATGGATAGTTTTATATTTTTCTTCTTTTAGCCATATGATAGCAAGAGTTGTTCATTTTTTTATAATAAATATGTTAAAGTTGGTAAAGTATTATACTAATATGCGATGAGAAATTTATCCTATGGAAAAGGGGAAAATACCAAAGAAAATAGGGGGTTACTATGAACAGACGTGTGGTTATTACAGGTATGGGAGCTATAACTTCTTTTGGGTGTGGTGCAGATAAACTTTGGCAGTCAATCAAGCAGGGAATATCGGGCATTAGTAGAATTGAAAGAGTGGATGTATCTGATTTGCCTACTCAAGTAGGAGCTGAGGTAAGGGATTTTGATCCAAATCAGTTTTTAGAGAAGAAAGAAATTAGAAGGATGGATCGATTTGCACAATATGCCATGGCGGCCACTCAAATGGCGGTTGAGGAAGCAAAAATAGATTTTTCAAAAGTCAACAAAGAGCGCATTGGTGTGATTATTGGGACGGGTGTTGGTGGTATAGAAACCATTGAAAATCAACATAGCATGCTGTTAGAAAAAGGAACCAGTAAAATTAGTCCATTTTTGGTACCTATGATGTTGCCCAATATGGCTGCAGGACTGATTGCCATTAAATATGGCGTGAAGGGATTTTCAGAATGTACTGTCTCGGCCTGCGCATCCTCTACCAATGCCATTGGTGACGCTTATAAAATTATTCAAAGAAATGCTGCTGATATGATGATTGCTGGTGGGACGGAGGCTGCCATGACAAGATTAACGCTGGCTGGTTTTTGTGCAATGAAAGCGATGACAACCAATCTTGATGCTGCCACAGCATCGAGGCCTTTTGATTTAGAACGAGACGGATTCGTATTAGGCGAAGGTGCAGGAACTCTTATTATCGAAGAACTCAATCATGCATTGCAGCGAGGGGCAACTATTATTGCAGAAATCGTGGGATATGGTTCTACCAATGATGCATATCATATGACCGCTCCTGCTGAGGAGGGAGAAGGTGCCGCCCGATGTATGAAGATCGCAATCGAGGATGCTGGATTGCAACCACAGGATATTGGCTATATAAATGCCCATGGCACATCAACACCATTAGGTGATAAAAATGAAACAACTGCTATAAAAACAATTTTTCAAGACTATGCCTATAAGCTTCCCGTAAGTTCAACAAAATCCATGACGGGTCACTTATTAGGAGCAGCAGGGGCAATTGAGGCGATTATAACCGCATCGGCTCTTAAAGATGGATTCTTACCTCCAACGGTCAATTACAAAAGCCATGATCAGGGATGTGATTTAGATTATGTTCCCAACAAAGGGAGAAAAGCAGCAATCTCCTATGCGCTGACAAATTCCTTTGGTTTTGGTGGACATAATGCAACACTGGTTTTAAAAGCTTTTTAAGGTTTGGAGGCTGGTAAAAGGTTATGGTAGATATGAAGGAAACTGTTGCGGCATGTGTTAATTATATTGAAAGTAATATCTATAATAAAATTACCTTGGATGACGTCGCACAGCAGTCAGGCATATCAAAATATCACTTGCATAGGATGTTCAGGTCCTTAACAGGTGAATCTCTGATGGAATATGTTCAGTCACGAAAGCTTTCATCCAGTATTAATGAATTGATTCATACTAACATGAGAGTAATTGATATCGCGGTAGAGTATGGCTTTGAGTATGAGCAGTCCTATATAAGGGCATTTCGTAAAAAATTCGGGAATACACCTTTAAAAGTACGCCTAGATAATCTATCATTAATCATTACTGAAAAACTGAATATACATGATATCTTATCTGTAAATAATTCAATTATATACAAACCGTTTTTCGTTTATAAGCCTAAAATATATCTGATTGGCAAGCAACATAAAATAGTAAGTAAATCAGGAGATAAGACTGCCAATGGTTACGGAAATGATTTTTATTATAATGATAAGCATAGGATTATAAATACAATCAATCCGAAGGTGTATTTTGGGTACACAGACTGGAGTCGAAATAGTGAGGGATATATTTATTATATTCCCTCTCTTCAAGTGCCTGATTTATCGCATATACCAGAGGGCATGAAGGGAATCTCAATACCGGCCCATAAATATGTAGCTTTTCGTTTTGTTGGTTTTTTTCATCCCAATGATATTAATGGCAGGCAAGTCGGCAGACTATTAGTCCATATGTATTCCAAGTGGATTCTTAGGTCAGGTTTTAAGTTTGCCGATACTTTTCGATTTGAATATATTGATACTGACATATCAAAAGACCATTATTGTGAACTGGATATCTATCAACCGATTATGGAGAATGATAGAAATGGGTTCTTTTAGTTGGGATGTAGAAAAAATGCACTCTTAGGCTTGATATATAGAAAAGTATGATTGGTAATGACAAACAATTCCTGTTGAAATCTGTGAGGATTGACAGGAATTTTGTATTTTGAGGAATATTGCAAAAATGAGTTTAATAATAAGATTATCTTTTTAGCGAGAAATTACGATATACTGTAAAGAAGGTTACGTAAAACGAGGGTGGATTGTTATGGCTATTTATCCAGTTTCCACAGCACCTCAAAGTGAAATAACAAATGATGTCAATGTTTCCAGTAAAGTACCCGCGGGTGGAGACCCATCTAAGATCGCATTATTAAAAAATAGTATAGAAGAAGGCTATAAAAGCGCCGAAAAAGCATGGGGCGGTGAACTGCCGGAGATCAGTAAGCAAACATTACAAGCCACCCTAAAAGGATTAGATGATTGGGCCAAGGAGCAAGTTGAAGGGTGTCTTAAGGTTGTAAAGAAACAGAAAAGGAGACATGAATCGTTGTAAAAAAGGATTTATGCCTCTTTTTTACAATTGCAGGATCGATAGGGTTTAGCTTGAATAGATAGGAGACGGTCTTTATTCATACTGACAATATGATTTATTCAAAAGGAGATAGTAATATGATGACTCGCATAATAGGATTGTTTCAACAGAGCTACTTTGCTATTTTGCTGGGGTGNATATTGAGTTTTACTCTAACATCAATCGCTTTTGCTGAAATAGGGAATAGTAAGATCCAGATTGAGCAGAAGTATGGTAAACATTCTTTAGTCCAAGATGGATCTTATAGAATTTGGCAGCAAGGTGAAGGGGCGTCGGTATCAAGTGATGGTGGTAAGGCTTATGGGTATATGACGCAAGATGGGGAAATGAATGCAACTATTTGGATTGAATATAACAAACAAAATAGGGTTGTGAAAGAAACAACGATTATTGATGGGAGCATTAAGATCAGGGATTTTAAAAAATATTTTGGCAAACTACATAGCGCCGTTACGGCGCCGGATAGTGCTGTATTTGTAATTAAGTCCTTTCCAAGAAAGCAATTAGGGGTGATTGTTCGGGGAGTCAATAATAACTTTAGCTTAATACGTTTTACAATGGATAAGTTGAATGATAATACCCCATTAAATATGCATTCAAGAATCCACAGTTTTGAGATTACGGAAATTGCTACTGATGATGTTAAAAGATATCTCAAAAAGAGTCAATTCGTCCCAATTCAGTCAAAGGCTGGCGGGCAAGAGGTGCCCATCGAGAGTACTTGGCTGAGAACGGACAATTATTTTCAATCTGAGCTGTTCTTTTCTGAGAAACTAGTGCCACGGGAAAAAACAGATATGATTATCATTCACCATACTGCTATAGAAGATATGTCAGTAGCGGATATTCATGAGTTGCATCTAAGAAATGGCTGGGCAGGTATTGGGTATCATAAGGTCATTCTACCTAATGGCACTGTTGAGAATGGGCGCCCAGAAAGTATGATAGGAGCTCATGCTCAAGGGGTCAATCCACGTAGCATAGGTATCGTATTGGTGGGCAATTTTGAAATAGTCCCTCCGTCTTCCTTGCAGATCGATGCTCTTGTATCCTTAACTCTGGAACTGATGAAAAAATACCATGTACCCTTGGAAAATATCCAACCCCATAGGGAGGTATCCAAAACGGTATGCCCGGGAGCACTTTTTCCTTGGAGTGAATTTATTCAGCGACTCAAATAATTTTCTTAGGAGAAATATTACTAAAAAGAACACTTGACTTTTATATACGACTGGTCTATTATGAAAGCATGAATATAAATACAAAACAAAAACTTATAAAAACAGGCGCCAAAATGATGTTGGCTAAAAGTTATCATGCCGTGGGGATACAGGAAATTTTAACTGAGGTAGATGTTCCTAAAGGTTCTTTTTATTATTACTTTGATTCTAAAGAAGCTTTTGGGATTGCCATTGTTGAATATTATGGGGAACAACTTGCTCATGCCATTAGGCAGACCCTTACCGACTCAAACAATTCTCCAAGGAAAAGGATTGTGAAGTATTTTGTGCTCATCCGTGACTATTATGCCATACATGGCTGCGGAACGGGATGCTTAGTTGCGAAGCTGGCCACCGAGGTTACTAATCCTAGTCCTTCGATGCGGAATGCTCTCAAACAAGAATTTGATAAGTGGACGGCACTATTCGCAACTTGCATCAAGGAAGGCCAGGATGGGGGAGAAATAAATGTAGGCAATGAGGCTGAGGCTACGGCTGAATTCTTGTATACAGCTTGGGAAGGCGCTCTCATACGAATGCAAGTCAATAATGATTTAGGTCCTATTGAACATTTCATTACCTATGCTCTTGACAGAATTATACCCATATCATAATAATATGGTGGGCTGATGAGTTCACCATATTAAAAATTTTCATAGTAGACGACTGGTCTACTATGAAAAAGAATATTTTCTATTAGAGCTGTGATCCATTGNNTGGTAAAACTATGAATGCCCAAAGGCATGCTGTTAAAAAAAATATCAACAAATAAATTATTTAGGAGGAATAAGTCATGAAATNTTTATTAATCGCTATGGGAGAAGGGTTCCGTAGGGTANATCAACCAACTTATTTAGTGCTTAACTGGAATGGGCAACTATTTCGCTATGCTGAAACTTGCGATACGGATAAAATCAGTACAGACACTAGGCCTTTGCCAATAAATTCAAATATATTTTAAGAAAAAGATTAGGTGTCTCTGCTCTATTGTTCTTCACCATGTGACCTGGATGTAATAGAATATCCAGGTCAAAGATTTAGCTCACAGAGATTAGCCTCTAGGACTAAGAACTCCTACCAAATCATATGAGATTTGGTAGGAGTTCTTATATAATATAACCAATAAGCATGCTGCTAAAAATCATTTAATCACATTTAAGAGTAGTAATTAACAGTGGGGATGTTATGATATGGTAAAAGGGGTGATCGGGTATGGGAAACCGAGCTAAAATAACAATGTTAGTAGCCTTCTTAGCAGTTGTTCTGTTCGTGTCACCAGTTATATTATTACACCCCGTGCAAGCGGCGATGTCATACAAACAGGCGGGATTGACAGACCAACAAGCCGCTCTACATTTATTGAATCGATTTACTTTTGGTCCGCGTCCGGGGGATGTAGACAAACTGGTGAAAATGGGGCTGGAAAATTGGCTGGACCAGCAATTTACAGGTGATTTTCCGGAGATTAAATTAAATCAAAAGCTACAGGATTATCCGGTTCTGAGCATGAAATCCCAAGATATCGTTGATACCTATCCAGATAGTGGGACAATATTGGCTGAGGCTAAGAGGGAAGGTTTTGTTCCGAAAGACGGTCTTGTTGATCCGGCAGAATTAAAAAGTAAAATAGCCTTATTTGAAACCTTTAAGGGATATCGACCTCAGCAAGAATTGATGAACTCCCTATATGAACAGAAAATTCTTCGGGCATTGTATAGTGAACAACAGTTAACAGAGGTCATGACTGATTTTTGGTTTAATCATTTTAATGTATCGGTTACACAAAATCGCGCTAAACCCTATATATTGGCTTATGAGCGAGATGCAATTCGGCCTCATGCATTGGGAAAATTCTTGTCAATGTTGCAAGCGACTGCTGAGCATCCGGCCATGCTTTATTATTTGGATAATGCGGAATCCATTGCACCACAGAATTTCTCCCCATCAGGCACAACAGTAGCCCGGAAGGGAGGAATTAATGAAAACTATGCTAGAGAATTAATGGAACTGCACACCCTGGGGGTTGATGGAGGCTATAGTCAGGTTGATGTGCAGGAAGCTGCACGAATATTGACAGGTTGGACGGTTTTGCCTCGCGGCAACGAGGGGGCAGCTATTATTGCCAAGATGCAGAATGGAACAAGTCAAGATGTAATGAATGAGGATGGTTATTGGTTCCGCCAGAATTATCATGATGCGGGTGAAAAGAACGTATTGGGACATGTTTTCACTGGAAATACCCCCCAGGATGGCAAGGATTTATTAACATTATTAGCACATCATCCAGCGACAGCTCATCATATTGCCTATCAGTTTGCCCAGCGGTTTGACTCAGATAATCCGCCTCCGGCCTTGGTGGAAAGACTAACTAAAGCTTTTATGGATAGCGGTGGTAGTACCAAAGCTTTAGTATACGCATTAACAGCCTCTAAGGAATTCTGGGCTGAAGCAAAACAACCCACAAAGATCAAGACATCATTAGAATTTGTTGTGAGTGCCATGCGTAGTGGCAATGCTGAAATGACGGATGCCAAGGGCGTTCTTTCATGGATCAATCGTATGGGACATCCACTATATAATTCCTTGCCGCCCACTGGTTATCCAAATCAAGGAGATTTTTGGTTGAATTCAGGCACATTGTTTACCCGAATCAACTACTCTTTTGCTCTTGCCTATGGTGGGATTCACGGTGTACAACTAGATCCAGCCATTAATTCTACAACGATAAAAGATACAGGCGATGATCCACATTATCAACAAGGTGTTTTATGGTCTGCGCCTGATTTCCAAATACATTGAGAGGGGGTTATTTATGATCACGCGACGCAGTCTCATAAAACTTGCGGGCATGTGTTGTTTATCGGGATTTGGAGTCATGAAATTAGATTGGCTCTCTTTAGCCGAAGCTCTGCCCGCCATCAGTACACCACAATCCGATCGTGTATTGGTAGTGATTTTTCAGCGAGGCGCTATGGATGGGATTATGGCGGTCACACCTTATACAGATCCAATATTGGCACAAGTAAGGCCTTCTCTATTGATTCCCTCCGTACAACAGGGTAACAAAGATCCTAATAAATTAATGGATCTCGATGGACACTTTGCCCTGCATCCAGCTTTTTCTGAGTTAGAACCATTGTTTCATAGTGGCCACCTAGCTGTGGTTCATGGGGTTGGGCTAACGCTTCCCAATCGATCACATTTCGATGCACAAGATTATATTGAGACAGGCGTACTCAGCCAGAAAGGATACCCTTCTGGTTGGCTGAACCGGGCAGCAGTTTTGTTGCCAAGTAGTGGCGCATTGCAAGTCGTCTCCCTTACGTCCGCTTTGCCGCGCTCATTGTCAGGGGAATTTCCAGCCGTGGCCGTGGCTAATTTGGCTGAATTTGGGATAAACTTGCCAGCAAACGGTAAAAAATTCAATAAAATTGCTTTACAAGAAAGTGTGGCTTCTTATGCAAAGAGCAACAATATGACTCTACGTA
>JGI24143J45723_1001392_pt1 | contig 11473 bp, 8 predicted proteins | sample BarGraIncu00432A_FD_45723 | JGI IMG/M metagenome (IMG submission 45723)
GACCAAATCGGTGCGATAGTAAACACCATCGAGGATATCGCTGATCAAACCAATCTGCTGGCGCTAAATGCTGCAATCGAAGCCGCCAGAGCCGGCGAACAAGGCCGCGGTTTCGCTGTCGTGGCAGATGAGGTGCGAGCATTGGCAGTACGCACTACTAAGGCCACCAAAGAAATAGCAACTATGATCAAATCCATCCAAAACGAGACGCAGAGCGCTGTCGGATCGATGTTAGAGGGAGTTGAAGAGGTCAAACGAGGGACTATCGAGGCTAACCGCTCAGGTGAGGCACTGGAGGACATTCTTAATCAGATTAACGAACTCACCATGCAAATCAGCCAGGTCGCCACCGCCGCCGAGGAGCAGACCGCGACCACCCATGAGATTACAAGCAACATCCAGATGATTACTGATGTCGTGTATCGCAATGTCGAAAATGCGCACAGCACAACGCAGGCAACCGGCATGCTTGCCGACCAGGTGGACAATCTGCACGCGTTAGTAAGCCACTTTCGACTCGCCAAGGCGCTGGAATGGGACACATCTTTTGCCACCGGAGTTGATTGTTATGATAATGCCCACAAAGTGCTGTTCACGATGGTTAACGATTTGCATGATGCAATGCAGCAGAAACGGAGCAAAGAGGCCATCGGTCTGATCCTTAACGGCCTAGCTGAGTACACAGTTAACCACTTTGCAGATGAAGAGCGCGTTTTTGCTCAGACTAACTACCCTGAAGAGGCCCAACACAAGCAGCTTCACAAGAAGCTCATTGACCGGGTGGTTGAACTGCAGGGCAAGTTCGGTTCGGGTGAGACCGTCCTCTCACAGGACATCATCACCTTTCTCCAAGACTGGCTGATCAACCATATCAAAGGGATCGATAAAAAATACGGTCCGCACCTGAACAAAAACGGAGTCAAGTAAAGTGGATGGCGCAGGTGTTCGGTGGTGGAAATAGGGGGGCGCTATTTTGGTTTTGTCTGCGGAAGTGCGGTGCCGGCAGGTCTGGCAGCCAAACATCTGGCGACCTACTGGGATCAAAACTCGGCCATGGATGTGCTGTCTCCCATAGCGTCCAAATTGGAGAGCGTGGTCGAGTATTGGCTGAAGTCGATATTCCGGCTGCCGGAAACAATGGTTGCGGGCTTCGTCAGCGGAACGTCCAGCGCCAACTTGTGCGGCTTGGCAGCGGCCCGCTACCGCCTGTTAAAGAATCAGAACTGGGACGTCAACACCGACGGGCTGTTTGGCGCACCGGCCATCCGAGTTATTGCCGGCAAGCATGCACATTCGACGGTCATCAAAGCGATCGGACTACTTGGTTTTGGTCAGAATTCGATTGAGTTTGTCGAAGTGGATGGCCAGGGACGCATCGTTCCCGATCTCATACCCGAACTAGATAACAGGACGCTACTCATACTTCAAGCAGGTAACGTCAACTCGTGTTCGTTTGACGTTTTCTCCGGGCTCTGTGAGAAGGCCAGAAAAGCCGGCGCATGGGTTCATATTGACGGCGCCTTCGGTCTATGGGCCGCAGCCGCCGAAAAGCTCAAGCACCTCACCCTGGGGATGGAATTCGCCCATTCATGGGCCGTCGACGGGCACAAAACCCTCAACACCCCCTATGATTGCGGCATCATCATGTGCGCAGACCGGGAGGCATTGACGGGCGCCTTACACATGTCGGGGAGTTACATCGTTGTCAGCGAAGCTCGGGATGGCATGTTCTTTACGCCCGAGATGTCCAGGCGCGCTCGAAGCGTGGAACTGTGGGCCACGCTCAAATACCTTGGCAGGTGCGGCGTTGATCAAATGATCACGACAATGCATGAGCGGGCTGTGCAGTTCGCTGACGAAATCAGCGTGTTCGATGGGTTTACGGTACTGAATCAAGTCGTTTTCAATCAAGTGTTGGTCGGCTGCGAATCGGACGAAATGACCAATAAAGTGATCGAGAACGTCCAAGCGCTCAGAGAGTGCTGGGTCGCCGGTTCAATGTGGCAGGGCAGAAGAGTGATTCGAGTCAGTGTTTGTTCTTGGGCAACAACATCCGATGACATTAACATCTCGGTGCGGTCCTTTGCGAAGGCGCTTGAATTGACTGCGTAGCATTCTAAGCGACTGCGGTAAACCAGACTGTGCAACAAACTGTACACCAAAATTTGGGAAACATAGTAGGTATGTCAGACGTAGATACTGACGCAGGTAGAGGACCGTCCAGGATGGAGCGAACTGACGACATACCTCCTGCCCGGTGACACGATCATCGTTGCCGAACTTTCATGTAAAATAACCGGCTGAGCCTCGCGCCCCTCCTGACACGATGTGCATTTCGTATCAGTAGTAGAGATTAAGCACGCTCTTGTTTGGATTACCGCCCACTTCCCGCTCCTTACTATCTCTATTTTTGCCGCCGCAAACTCTCTGGGAACTGCTGGATCATTGAATAAAGAGTGAACCTTTGCAACGGTTTGGGGGTTCCGTATGGTTGCACACCAGTGCGCCCAGCCCAAGTTGCGGCAGCTAAAATGGCATATTTTGGTATTCTTGAGGCAGAGGTTGAAAGGCGGGAGTTCCAATCTTCGTCAACATTCGCTTTTCATTCAAATAAAGGAGTTGCCAATGCCCGAAGAACCGGAAGTTGAATATGAAAAGATGCACGAAGCAATAAAGGAAGAACTCGAAAAGGAGGGAGGATCGTTCCTTAAGCAGATCGCCCTCACCACTGCAATCCTCGCGGTTTTTGCGGCACTCGCCTCACTCCAGGCAGGCGATACAGTCAACACTGCCTTGGCGCTGAAAACTGAGGCTGTGCAACTGCAATCCCAAGCTTCGGACCTGTGGGCATACTATCAAGCAAAGGGGGTAAAAGCCGCTGTTCAAGAGGGTTCTCGCGCCGCCTGGCTAGCTATCGGCAAGCCCCCCCCGACAGAATACTCTGAAAAGGTGGCGCGCTACGGAGAGGAACAGACTGAAATCAGCGGCAAGGCAAAGGAGAAGGAACGAGAACGAGATCAAAAGCTCCGGGAATCCGAGCACCTAATCCATAAACATCATGGCTTCGCCAAGGCCGTGACCCTCTTCCAAATTTCGATTGCTTTGGGGGCAGTGGCAGCGCTAACACGCTCTCGATTGGTATGGTTGGGCTCACTACTTACCGGTGGCGCCGGAATCGTTTTCTTTGTGTTGCCTATTTTCCATTAGACAGTATTGTGGATTACAGGTAGCAAATGGAAAGTCGCGTCCCATGTAATCGCGATACGTGCTGGTTATCAGCAAGAACAACGGCGAGTGAGAGAGTATAACGGGGGGAGAGTCTATGGCCATAATCAAGACTACTAGGAGTCGGACAGGAGTGTCAGATTCGGCCATACCCAAAGCGGAAATGTAGTGCAAAATGTAGACTTTTTGCACTGCTGAATACGTGCAAAAACTTGTGCAAGATCAAACGCTGAGCTTTCATCTCCTGGACCGGTGCGCGAACACAACGAAGATTTCGTCGGTTTCTGGCAACCGGAGACGCTGGAGGAAAAGCGTGCTCTCGGTGCGGTCGCGGCTCTTGCCGACGGTTTCGGGGATCTGAACTTCGGCGCAGTGGCGAGCCAACTGGCCGTGGAAATCTCGCTTGCCACTTTTCGCGATGCGAAGGCGGAGCAATCCCTTCAGCAGAGATTGACCCAGATGTTAAATGCTGCCAATCTCGCCGTCCATGAAAGGGGGATGGCAGACGACGGCAAGAACCGGATGGCGACGACCCTTTGCATCGTGGTCCTGCGCGACACCGAAATCGTGGTCGGAAATGCGGGTGACTCCCGGGTCTATCTGGTAAGAAACGGGGAGATCAGGCAACTTTCCACTGATCACTCGTACGTAGGGATGCAGCAGAAGTTCGGGCTGGTCAGCGAGCATGAGGCTAAAACCAGCCAGCACCGTGCAGTCCTGACCCGCAGTGTGGGCCAGGAGTCGGTTCTCCGCGTTGACTTGGAGCAACTCGCAGCTCTCAAGGGGGACCGGATCGTGCTCTGCACTGACGGCCTTTATCTGCAAGTCACCGATGGAGAAATTGCCGAAAGCGTATCGCGCCTCTCACCGGCCCAGGCCTGCCGCCAACTGGTGGCTCTGGCAGAAGGCCGCGGCACCAGCGACAACCTCTCCATCCAGGTGGTTAACATTTGCGACGTCGAAAAGATCTCCTGCAATGCCGATGCTTCGGTATCCCATGAGGTGCCGCCCAAGCCCACCGGGTACGATCTCCAGCCGGGCCGGACCCTCGATGACCGGTTTTTCATCACCGAGACCATCAGCCGCTCCGGCATGGCGACCATCTTCAAGGCGACCGACTTGCTCACCAAACAAGACGTCGCGGTAAAGGTACCGCTCATGCAATATGAGAGCGACCCAGGTTTTTATTCGCGCTTTTTGCGTGAGGAGAAGATCGGGCTGCTTCTCAATCACCCTTACATCCTGAAATTTTTCCCGGTCGAGAATCGCAGCCGCCCCTACATTGTCACCGAATACCTGCAAGGCACGACGCTCGCGCATCTGTTGAAAAAGGTCCCTTTCATGCCGGAAGAGGACGCGGTAAGGCTCGCCAGCCGCATGTGCGAGGCCCTGACCTATATGCACGAGCATAGAGTCATCCACCGCGACCTCAAGCCACCGAACATCATGATTTGCTTCGACGGTACCGTACGGATTCTGGATTTCGGTATCGCAAAATCCATGGGAAGGCGCTTCACCTTCATTGGTTTCACGCCGGCGATGGGGACCCCCGAATACATGGCCCCGGAACAGGTCACAGGAAAGCGAGGCGATGAACGAACCGATATCTACAGCCTCGGCGCCATGCTGTACGAGATGGTTACCGGTGCAATCACCTTTGCAAGTGAGAACGAGGACGTGTTTGCGGCCATGAACGCCAGGGTAACCGGCGACCCGGTGGCTCCGCGCAGACAAAACCGTGAGTTGTCGGAGCAGGTCGAGGAAATTATCCTGCATGCCATGGAACGGGACCCCAAGAAAAGGTACTCGTCAGCTTTCGCCATGAAAGAGGATCTGGACCATTTGGGCGAAGTGCAGTTGACCGGTCGCTGCCACAGGTTGCAGACTCCATCACCGTGGAAACGGCACTGGAAGAACGCTCTCTTGGTCACTCTTGCCCTTTCGGCCGTCATTTTTGGGCTTATCAAGCTGATCCTGATGATCATGCATCGCGGCCCTTAAAGCTGTGAGACCTAAAAATTCCAAAGCACTGCTTCCTTGTGACGGCAATCCGATTTCAACAGGTGTTGATGTGCTTCACCCTGATAGATTACGACATCAGAAATCCTATCCGTCAGCCAGGAGTAGCTAACCAAGGAAGCAGTCAGGGATTAGCTTTGATGCCGGTCGTAGCCCTTTGAGGGATAACGCTCGGCATCGACCGGGACTGGCCCGGGCGCGGCCGCAACTTTTGCGGGCTGACCGAGAAAATAAGTCGAAAAAGGATTGACATTTCGTTGCTCAGGGTATACTCAAGACGATATTCCTCGTTAGCATGAGGCGTTTGTACAAACACAGGCTACTGCCCAGAAATGTCGAAAGACGCCAACGGGTAGACCAGGTCTTGCCGGATTAAGGCTTGACTTAAGGTAGCTGGTTCTCGGACCTACGTTGTGCACTGCCGAAAACCTACGAGTGGGGAATCCAGCCGAGGCACGTTCAAGGTCATGGTTTCCCGTGGCCTTTTTTTTATTCTTTTTACGTCAAAAATAAAAGGGTGGTGGTTTTTCAAATTGGACAGTCATAGTAGCGAATATCCTTTACCCATCCCGTTCCCACTGCGGTAATACTTCAAAGCCTGCCTTTTTCTTCCCTGCTTTGAATGTTCCCGTGTGTTGAACGGGGAACATCAGAAAAGCAGGGGATCCCTCGTTGGATATCTCCTTCTTATAATTTTCAGCCTCAGGCCGGGTCCAAAGACCTATTGCTAAGCGACGTGGTTTGTCCTTACTTGCCCTGAGATAGAAGGAGGCTTTCGGATATGTCAAAGTTTTCAGATTTTTTTTCGGGCCGTTCCGGCTCTCAATCGCCAATAAACAAAGGTGAAGATTCGAGCGCACACGAGCGCCGCATGGTTGAGCTGTGCACGGGTTCCGATCTTGCGGCCATAGATGCACTAAAATCATCACCCAAGGGGTTATCTGCCGAAGAGGCCGAGCGCCGTCTTGACGAGTATGGTGCCAACGAACTGGCCCACGCCAAGCAACTCGGATTCTGGGGTGACATCCTGCGCCGCTGCAAGAGCCCCTTGGTGATCCAGCTGCTGGTGATCGCGGCCCTTGCCGGGATCATCGGCGAGGGGAAATCGGCGGTCATCGTCGGTCTGATGGTCGTACTCAGTGTCGGGCTTTCCTATATCCTGGATCGCAGATCCGGTCGCGCCGTCGAGACCCTGGGTAAGCGTGTTCAATCCCGAGCCTTGGTCTTGCGCGACGGAGAGGAAGTCGAAATCAAGATAACGGAGGTTGTTCCGGGGGACATCGTGGTGCTGCAGGCCGGCTCTATCGTGCCAGCCGACCTCCGGCTGCTGATTGCCAAGGACTTCTTCCTGAGCCAGTCGTCCCTGACCGGCGAATCCATGCCCGTGGAAAAGTCCGCACAAGCCGGCAATACCAAAGGACAGAGCGCATGGGACCTGGCAAACGCCTGCTACCTCGGCAGCTCCGTGACCAGCGGTTCGGCCCGGGGCGTGGTGGTGAATACCGGGACGCGCACCCTGTTCGGCTCCATCTTCAAAAGCCTTGGCGAAGATCGCGAGAAGACCAGCTTCGATATCGGCGTGCAGTCCTTCACCTGGCTCATGATTCGTTTCATGCTGGTCATGACCTTCGCGGTGTTTGTCATCGTCGGCATGACCAAGGGGAATTGGAGCGAGGCCCTGTTGTTCGCTCTTTCCATCGCCGTGGGCCTTACCCCGGAAATGCTCCCCATGATTGTAACCGTGAACCTGGCCAAAGGGGCGCTGGCCATGGCCGCGAAAAAGGTCATCATCAAGCGGCTCCCCTCTATTCAGAACTTCGGCGCCATCGACATCCTGTGCACGGACAAAACCGGCACTCTTACTCAGGACCAGGTCGTTCTCGAACGTTATGTGGACATTACCGGGACCACGAGTGAGGATGTGCTGAGCTATGCCTATCTGAACAGCCATTACCAGACCGGGCTCAAGAACCTGATAGACCGCGCCATCCTCGACCACAGCGACTTGAATGTAGAGTGGTGTCGGCTGGTGGACGAGTTGCCGTTCGACTTTCAGCGCCGCCGCATGTCAGTGGTCGTGGATTACGAGGGAGACCACGTCCTCATCTGCAAAGGCGCAGTAGAAGAGATCTACGACTGCTGCAGCCACTACACCATCGGAGACGAGGTCTACCCCCTCATCGAGATGATTCGGGACAACCTTTTCGAGGAGGTTGACAGCCTGAACCGGGACGGATTCCGCGTGCTGGCCATCGCCTACCGAGAGTTCCCGCGAGCCCAGACCAACTTCACGGTAAAGGACGAATCCAAGCTGATCCTCATGGGCTACGTCGCGTTCTTCGATCCGCCCAAGGCCTCGGCAACCGAAGCATTGGAACTCCTAAGCAAGGCCGGGGTCCGGGTCAAGGTGCTAACCGGCGATAATGGCCTGGTCACCCAAAGGGTCTGCACCAACGTGGGCCTCAAGGCGGATCGGGTTGTAACGGGGTCGGAACTGTCCCTTCTCACGCCGCAGGAATTCAGTAAACTGGTCTTGGAGGAGGACATCTTCGTCAAGCTCTCCCCCGCCCAGAAGGAGCAGATTGTCCGCGCCCTGCGCGAGGCCGGACATGTAGTCGGTTTCATGGGGGACGGAATCAACGATACGCCCGCCCTCAAGGCCGCCGATGTCGGGATTTCCGTCGACTCGGCGGTGGACGTGGCCAAGGAAACCGCGGACATCGTGCTCCTGGAGAAGAGTCTGCTCGTTCTCGAAGAGGGGATCATGGAGGGACGCAGGGTTTTCGCCAATATCGTCAAGTACATCCGGATGGGAGCCAGCTCCAATTTCGGCAACATGTTCTCCGTGGTGGGCGCCAGCTACCTGCTCCCGTTTCTTCCGATGCGGTCGGTGCAGATTCTGACCAACAACCTGCTGTACGATTTCTCGCAGACCGGCATCCCCACCGACAAGGTGGACGAGGAGCTTGTTCTCAAGCCGCTTAAGTGGAACGTCGAGAATATCAAGCGGTTTATGCTCTTCATAGGTCCCATGAGTTCGATCTTCGATTACGCGACCTTTGCCCTGATGTGGTATTACTTCGGCTGCAGCCACTTCAGCGACCCCGGCACCACAGCGGCCCAGCAGGAATTGCACGCACGGCTGTTCCAGACCGGATGGTTCGTAGAATCGCTTCTGACGCAGACCATGATCGTGCATATTATCAGGACCCGGCGCGTTCCCTTTTTCGGCAGCAGCGCTTCACTGCACCTGACGCTGACCACTCTGGTCATCATGGCCGTGGCCGGCTGGCTCCCCTACTCGCCGTTTGCGGACGCACTCGGAATGGTGGCGTTACCGGCCATCTACTGGGCCTGGATTGCCGGATTCCTGGTAACCTATGGAATCTCGACCCACTTCGTGAAAACATGGTTCTTTAACCGTTATGGAGGTAATTGATAATGGATAGTTTACTGGATGCATTGCAGGAAGGGAGGCTCATCGAGCTCCCGGAGGATTATGACAAGGAAGATTCACTCAGGTTCCTGGCGCACATCCTCGAGGCGATACCGTCGCTACCGGCGGGCACCGATGTGGCCGAGCGGATCATGGCCAAAGAAGTGGCCACCAAGACATCGCTCGGCAAAGGGTGGGCTTGCCCGGACGCCCGGGTCCCGTTCAACGAAGACCTCATCTGCGTCGTAGGGTGGAGTCCGAAAGGGATCGACTATGGCGCTCCGGATGGTATGCCAGTCAGGATAATCGCCATGTATCTAGTGCCGGAGAACCAACGCAGCAACTATCTGCGAGAGGTCTCCCTGCTGGCAAAGGCCCTGGAAATCTATCCCGGACTGGAAAAGCTGAATGCGGCAGTAGAATTGAACGAGGTTCGTGACCACCTGCTCGATCTGATCAGTTCCACCAAGGGGACCGTCGGCCCCGACTCCAGGGCAAGGATGATCCAACTGCAGAACAGGCCGAGTGTTGTGGAACCTGCTGCCTACAATCTCGCGAATCTGATATTGGAGCCAGTAACAATTATCACCGGTACCGGCATCAAGCCTATCGTGCTTTCCCAGGACCGGCAGCTTGTCGACTTGATGGACGGTTCTGCTGGGCTCGCGGAGGGAATTGCCACTCAGGGCACATTCCAAAATGGCGGATGGCGCATCGTGAAACGCAAGGAGACATCGTATCAGGGAGACCGCGTTCTCTTCGATTGCCTGGCGATCAAGGCCATCGACGGAAAATCCGTCTGAATACGTTGATTACCGCCTCACCTTCTTGACTAGTCCGGGCTATGTGCACTCTTCCATTTGAGCAGCTTGCTCCGTATCCGTCCAAATCGGTTACGAAGTGCGGTCTCTTCTGGAGTCTCATCCGCCCGTGGGTTGTAAACAAATTTCGGATTTATGGCTCTGCATTCTTCGGCTAACCGATGGATAGCTGCGTCATGATCTCCATTGCACTCAGCCAGTAGGAGGGAAGCCTCCGACTCTTCTTCAATCAACCTTTTTCTGACGTTTATTTGAGACTTTTCTCCACCTGCAACCAACAGTTCAAGAAGTTCCGATTGAGATAGCTTGTACGATTTTGCAAGTCCCACGAACCGTTTTTTAGTTTCAAGAGACACATAAAAGTCGATGTGCGCTTTTCCTATGCGGTAGTCCCTTACTCTCTGTGATCCGCTTTTTAACATGCGCCATCCTTTCCTTTAAGTACTTGTGTAAACGCCTCATGCTAACGAAGAGTTTCACCCATTTATACCCTGCAAAATTATTTGTCAACGCTTTTTACCGGCAGCAAAAAGGCCGTACTCCCACCAACTGAGAGTGCGGCCTTTTTTTAGGTAGTAAACTCCTTCTGTCCGGCATCTCGTGGATCGGATTCCAATGGTGACACTCCAGACATCGTGGCTGATCCACTGATCATCCTGCGGAATGGCGGTTGGCGAGCGCTAATAGGTAGCGCTTTTGTCACTGTGGATTGCTAAAATTCTGCGTATTTTCTGTCGAATTCCTCGATGTGCGCCAGAAACCAGTCTTTCAGAAAAACCAACTCCTCAAGATTCCTGCTGGTGTCCCGTTCCTGATATCTTCCGGCAAAGTTCTCCAGATGCACCATGAACAGGGCATGCTGTGCCTTGTGCTTGTCAGTATCGGTAAATTTGATCTCGTCCAACAACCCCTCCTCGTCTAGGATATGAAGTTTGAAGCAGGTTTCAAGCCTGTCAATCAGCTCAAATACCTTCTCTTCCGGTTTCCCTGCTGACGCCTGGGCGTAGAGCTGGGACATATAGCTCAATACCACCTTGTGCTGGGCGTCCAAAAGATCGTTGCCCACCAAATAAACCGTTCCCAACTCGAAATTTTCCATGACGCTCCTTTGACCTTCTACTTAGTAACCTACTGCGTTATCTAGCGGATAGGAGCGCAGGTCCGCGGTCCTTCTTCCGGAATCGCATAAGTATCGACCTTCTTGGGGTAGCTCACCTGAATCCTACCTTTTTAAGAATAAAAAAAGTGTTAAGAAGACCGCCAAAAGCATCAAAAGAATATCAAGAACAAAAGTGGATAGCATTATCTACCGAGAGCAGGACCTGGACCGTTTATCCGCAGGCAAAGAGGCCGTAACATGTCCATTCTCCACCTCGCGGAGCAAAGGTGCGTCTCCGCCTCTTGATACTTTCTTTATATTTAGCTTCTAGATTTTGACACCATCTTTATGCCGTATGAGCTATGGTGCCTCGCCCGATGATTCAGGGCAGATCGGTTTTTGCCCAGTCAGTGTAACACACCTATGCGTTGCAGCAGGTAGGACAGGTTCAGTCAACAATTAAATTAAGCAATTTTATGCAGGCAAGTACCGATGGCGCGGTACCGGGGAGATTGACATGACGGAACAGCCGCAGGAACCACAGACAATTTTCGGGCGCATGCGTCGCACCATTTTCGGCGCCCCCAAATACCTTAAGGACCCCCACCTGTTTCACAAGATGGCTCTGATTCCGATCCTTGCCTGGGTGGGCCTCGGGGCGGACGGCCTGTCGTCCTCTGCCTACGGCCCTGAAGAAGCCTTCAAGGCGCTCGGAGAACACACCTATCTCGCGGTCTTTCTTGGTCTGACCACAGCCTTGACCGTTTTCATCATGGGGGGTAGTCGGTTAGAGCCACCTGCGATATAATCCCTCGGCAACTTCTTTTCGAAGGGAGATGCCATGGAGCTAATACCACTGGTAGCAGGTCGTGA
>JGI24143J45723_1001393_pt1 | contig 11473 bp, 10 predicted proteins | sample BarGraIncu00432A_FD_45723 | JGI IMG/M metagenome (IMG submission 45723)
GAGGCTAGAGGCTAGAGGCTAGAGGCTAGAGGCTAGAGGCTAGAGGCTAGAGGCTAGAGGCTAGAGGCTAGGGGCTAGAGGTGAAACCGAAGGATGATCGTTCCCACGCTCCTGCGTGGGGATGCATCCGGGGACGCTCCTGCGTCCCGGTTCCGCTCCGTGGAGGCGCACCCGGTAAGGCACCGATGTCACCTCCGGTGTTGGACGCTAGAGCGTCCGGGGAGTACGTTCCCACGCGGGAGCGTGGGAACGATGACTTAATGACTTAACAACTTAACAACTCAACAGACTCTACATCCGCAGCAAAATGCCGCCCCAGGACAATCCACCGCCGAAGCCCATCATCAGCACCAGGTCCCCCGACTTGATGACACCGCTTCTACGGTTCTCGTCGAGCACTAGTCCCACCGACGCTGCGGCTGTGTTCCCGTAACGGTCCAGATTGAGCAGGAACTTCTCCTTGGCGATGCCGGTCTTCTTGGAGATGAAATCGATGATCCTCACATTCGCCTGGTGCGGGATGATATGGGTGATCTCCTCCGGCTTCACGCCGCCGCGCTCCGAAAGGTCCGCAATGATACGCGGAATCACGTCGGTCGCGAAAACGAAGACGCTTTTCCCGGCCATCTTGAAGGTATTCTCCTTGAGCGCGATGCTCTCGGCGCTGACCGGTTTCCGGGAACCTGATGAGGGGACCTGGATCAACTCCCATCCCTTGCCATCACTCTTCATGACGCTCTGCAGTATCCCCTTCCCCGAACGGCAGGCGCCCAGGATGACCGCACCCGCACCATCGCCAAATAACGGGGCCGACCCCTTGTCCTGGAAATCGAGAATCTTCGAGTAGGTGTCGGCACCGATCAGCAGCACCTTTTTATATTTGCCGGAGCGGATCAGGTTGTCCGCGATCTCCATGCCGTAAATGTAACTGCTGCAGACGGCGTTCATGTCGAAGGCGAAGGCGTTGACCGCGCCGATGTTCTTTTGCACCATGCAGGCGGTCGCGGGGAGGATCATGTCCGGCGTAGAGGTGGCGACAATGATGCAGTCGAGTTCACCCGGATCAAGATCGGCGTTTTCCAGGGCCAGCAGGGCCGCACTGGTCGCCAGATCGGAGGTTGATTCCCCCGCTTCGGCAAAGCGCCGCTCCCTGATTCCAGTCCTGGAATGAATCCAGGCATCCGCGTCATCCACCAGGTAATCAAAATAACTGTTGCCGACCACCTTGGCAGGAACAAAGCCCCCGGTGCCGAGTACCTCTGATTGCAGCATATAAAGCTCCTCTTTTGTACGGAAACGGCAGATTTCTTTTTTCTTATCTCATAATAAAAAGCTGTTTGTCAATTTGTTACTGTTCGCCCTTGTCGAGGGCCGCGTCCACAATGCCGTAAATCCAGAGCAGCAAAAAGCCACCCAGCATCCAGCGCGCGTAGGGAGCGTCCGTCTGTATCCCGGCCAGCACCTTTTCTGCATTCAGACCGCCGCCGACACTCCCCGCGAGCATCAGCTTGCCCGCGCTGCGCAACGCGATGAAGAGCGCGCCCAGGATGAAGACGTTGTCGAGCAAGATCATCAATCCCCCCTTCAAGCGGCGCCCGTGGCAAAGCTGACCCAGCCCGGGAAGCACGAAGGCCGACAGCGCCACACATTTGATCCTCTGTTTCATATTAGCTATTCCCCTTACTTTCCTGCGTATTGTCTCCGCCAGAGCCGCGACTCCTGACCTCGCAGCCGCGCCCACGGCTGCGTGGCCGGCCGCTCAGCTAATGAAAGGGCTCCTCCAGCAAGGTAACATACTCCGCGGCTGCAGCAAACTGGAAAGGAATACCCCTTTAATTGCCCGATTTGAATTTTCTTGTGGAAAGGTCGGAATTTTGTTAGTTATCATGAATGGAACCAGCATCCCGCATTAAAAGACGTGAGGCGATCATCCCTCTTCTCAAGGACCCCAGCGCGGACGTGCGCCATGCAGCGGCCCAGGCGCTTGATACGCTGGAGGCGGCAGAGAGCCTGGAGGAACTTCTGGTTCGGCTGAAGCAGGGGGACCGGGGGACTAAAATCGGTGCGATTTACGCGCTGGGGCGTCTGGGGGGGGAGAAGGTGCTTCCCATCTTACTGTACTGCGCGGCGCGCCCCGAAGAGGACATCAGGTGCGCGGCCGTCAAGGTGCTGGGGGAACTGGCGCTCCCGCAGGCGTTGGCCCTGCTGGTGGAAAAACTTCGTGACCCCCAGGTGGCGGTGCGCGCCGTCGCTATCGAGGCGCTCTCCCACTACCGGGAACCGACCCTGGTCCCGAGACTGCTGCCGTTTCTCGAAGAAGGCGACGGTCTGCTCGATGCCGAGGCTGCCCTCGCCCTGGGGCGTATCGGGGATGCCTCCCTGGTGGAGCCGCTGCTGCGGCTGATCAGTTCCCCACATGAAAGGACCCGTTCTGCCGCGGTCACCGCGCTCTCCCTGCTCCCCTGATTTTCCTTTAGCTGCAACAGGAANCCTCCCTTTCCAGCGGCTCGACCAGGTCGACGATGCAGCTGCCGCTTTGTGCCAGGCTCAGCAGCACCGGCTCGCTGAGCGCCGCCCCAGAGCTGTCCCTGATTAACCTTACTGTCGTCGCGCCGCGCGCATCCGAACTTGGCGTAAAAACCACCGCTATTTCATTACTGTCGAGGCGGACCAGGCTTCCCACCGGGAATCGGCCGGAGAGTTCCAGGAAGCGCGCGACGATCTCAGCATCCAGACTGGTGCCGCCCTGGCTGCGGATCTCCTCGACCGCCTGCGACGGCAGCATCTGAGGTTGGTAAACCCTCTGCGTGGTGGTCGCGTCGTAGCAGTCGGCCACCGCAACAATGCCGGTCATGGTGCTGAAAGCCCGCTCCCGGGCCCACTCCGGGTAGCCGCCCCTGTCGAAGCGGATGTGGTGCCCGAGCACTCCGTTGGCCACCCGGGTGTGCAGCCCTGCCATCTGGCGAATCAGTATGGCACCGTACTCCGAGTGCCTCTTCATTTCGCCGTATTCCTGCTCGGTCAGCTTGCCGGGCTTGGTTACGATCTCTTTGTCGACCTTGGTCTTGCCGACATCGTGCAGAAATCCTGCTATTCCGGTTTCCTCCACCTCGGGTAGCGGCTGCCCCAGGGCCGCCGCAAGCGCCATGGCCAGGATCCCGACGTTCACGCTGTGGTGAAAGCTATAGCTGTCGCAGTCCTTATTGATGGTGAGCCCGAGGAGTTCTGCCGGATCTCTGACAGCAACCAGCGCCAGACTTTGCGCCGCCGCCACGAGATCCCGGGTGTCCGGAACCTGGCCGCAATCAACCTGCCGGAAGATTTCCCGGATGGCGCCGAGTGCCTGATGGTAGCTGCGGGCCAGGGGGTCGTCCTCCCCGGTTTTCATCGAGCCGAAGCCACTATGAACCATGCCCACCTCCTGACAGCTCAACGATATGAGCCGCGTTAAAAGTTTATCTTAGGTAGTTAAAGCTTGTCAAATCGCAAAGCGCGCTGCAGTTGACAGCAATCGGCAAAGGGAATAGTATTTCCCATAGAATTATTCCGCTATTTCGCGGTAAAAGCCCGGGGTAACATGGCAAAAGTAAAGGTTAAAACGGGCTACGTCTGCTCGGATTGCGGAGCGGTCTATCCAAAATGGCAGGGGCACTGCACCGCCTGCGACGCCTGGAATACTGTGGCGGAGGTACGGATTGCGCCTCCCGGCCGGCGCGAGGGGTTTGCCGGCACGACTTCAGTCGTGACGCTTTTGGGTGCTGTCGAGTGCACCGAGCAGGCGCGTTTTTCCAGCGGAAGCGAAGAGTTCGACCGCGTGCTGGGAGGGGGCTTCGTCCCCGGCTCGGTCATCCTGTTGGGTGGCGACCCCGGTGCCGGCAAAAGCACCATACTGCTGCAGACCATGTGCCACGCCGCCCGGTCCCGCGAGGTGCTCTACGTTTCCGGCGAGGAGTCCCTGCAGCAGATCGCCGGCCGGGCCAGGAGACTGCAACTCCCGACCGACCGGGTCAAGATGCTGGCGGAGAGTTCGGTGGAGCGCGTCCTTGAAGCGGCCGGGGTCGAGCGCCCCCAGGTGATCGTCATCGACTCCATTCAGGTCATGCACGTGGCGGGTGTCGACGCGGCCCCGGGAGGGGTTTCCCAGGTGCGCGAGAGCGCCGCGACCCTAACCTGTTACGCGAAGACCACCGGAGTCGTACTGATACTGGTCGGCCACGTCACCAAGGATCAGGCCTTGGCCGGCCCGATGACGCTTTCCCACATGGTGGACACCCAGGTCATGCTGAGTTCCACCGAGGACGCCCGCTACCGGCTGATGCGCACCACGAAAAACCGCTTCGGCCCGGTGAACGAGCTGGGAGTCTTCGCCATGACCGAGCGCGGTCTGCGGGAGGTGAAGAACCCCTCGGCGATCTTTCTTTCGCGCACCGACACTGCCGCCCCTGGAAGCCTGATCAGCGTACTTTGGGAAGGTACCCGCCCGCTCTTGGTGGAGATCCAGTCCCTGGTGGTCTCCGCCCAGTACGGCTCCCCGCGCCGTCTCGGCATCGGCCTGGACCAAAACCGCATCGCCATGATCCTCGCCGTCCTCACCAAGCACGGCGGGCTGGTGCTCTCCGACCAGGACGTCTTCGTGAACGTAGTAGGCGGGATCCGCGTGCTGGAGACCAGCGCCGACCTCGCCGTGGCGCTCGCCATCGTGTCGAGCCTGCGCAATTCGGTGCTGCCGCAGGACCTGATGGTATTCGGGGAAGTCGGTCTATCCGGCGAGATCCGCCCGGTCTCCAACGGCGAGGCGCGGCTCAAAGAGGGAGTTAAGCACGGCTTCACCCGCGCCATCGTCCCGAAAGGGAACGCCCCGAAAAACGGGCTGGCCGGCATGGAGATCGTGGGCGTCGCCGACCTGGCGGAGGCACTGGACGCGATCTGATCCCCGCCTCAGTCCGTCTGGCGGGCGGTAGTAGTACCCCAGAGCGGGGGAGTGCAGCGGGTCACGGCAGACCCTGTCCGGCACTTAATCTATGAGAGATGATATTTTACTTTACTAATGCGAGAAAATCCTCTTTAATAGCGAATTGATTCAAAAAAGGGACAGGTGTCATGAATACGGAAAAGCTCGAGTATTTCAGAGGTATCCTGCAGGACGAGAAACGATCGCTCCTCGAAGAGGCCGGCAAAACCGTCTCCGAGATGACGTCAGATACGACCAACTTTCCCGATCCGACCGACCGGGCCACCCAGGAATCCGACCGCAGCTTCGAGCTGAGGATCCGGGACCGGGAGCGCAGGCTCATCAACAAGATCCAGGAAGCCTTGGGGCGCATAGATGCCGGGACCTTCGGCGTCTGCGACGTCTGCGAAGAGGACATCAGCGAGGCGCGCCTGAAGGCCCGTCCGGTGACGACGCTCTGCATAGACTGCAAGATGGAGCAGGAAAAGAAGGAAAGGATGCGTTAGCCCCAGAACCCCGCTTTCTCTCAAGACATCCTTCGGAGTACCCATGGCCGCCCGGAACGGACAAAACCTCCTGGAGGAAGCGTTGCGGATTGCCCAGGCAACCTCCCGCTCCCATCCGGCACGGCTCATCTGCCTGCTCCGCCTGGCGTCCAACGCCTTCGGCCTTTCCTCGGCCACAATTTACCTACCCTGCAGCAATCTCAACGCTCTGACCGAGCGTTTCAGCACCCTTCTTCCACTGAAAGATCACCTTTGCCAGATACCCTTCGGGGTGGGGTGCGCCGGATCCGCCGCTGCGCGCCTCGCGCCGGGATCCGCCACCAGCGACCGACTGCATCCCGACGAAGCGCATTCCGGCGCGGAGGAAATTCTGGCGTTCCCGGTACTGGACGGCAAACGGCTGGTCGCCGTGCTCAGCATCGACTCCGCAGCAGTGTCCCTGGCGCCGACAGCGGCTCGCGGTGTGGCCCCACTGCTCCCGCTTTTCGGTTTGGTCGTGGCAGGATTACGGGCGGAGCGCGCCGCGGAGCGGAGCCGGCGCAACCAGTCGCTGATGAACTCGCTCGGCAGACTCTTGAACGCCCCGTTGGTGCCCAGCGCCCTGCTGCCACGACTGCTGCGGCTTTGCACCGGAAGCGGCCTGGCGGTTTGCGCCATCATCCGGTTGAACTCGGGAGAAAAAGGAAAGCCGCGCAGCTTCAGGAGCTGCCGCAGAGAGGACCAGGCTGCGCTACCGGGGATGCTCCGCGCCGAGCAGCTTCTGGCGCCGCGAGCCCTGGCGGGCGAGGCCACCTGCAGCGAGACACCCGAGGAGTCCGGGGCGGAATATCACGCAATCTGCACTCCGCTAGGCTGCAACGGCCAAACCCTGGGGACCTTCACCTTTTTCGGCACACCGGGCTTACTGGCATCCGAAGAGACCGAGTTCGCCGAGACGCTGGCGCGCCTTCTTTCCAGCGCCCTGGCCGAGGCGATCAGCTCCGAGCGCATCTCGAGCTTTGCCCTGGAAAATGACAAGAAGCTCAAAGAGCTCTCCCTGCTGTACCGGATGAGCAACACCATGCTCTCCACCATCAAGCTCAACAAGCTGATCCACCTGACCCTCACCGCGCTCACCTCGGGCCCCACACCTTTTTTCGACCGCGCCATGCTCTTTCTCACCAACGAGCGCTCCGGGGTTCTGCAGGGGATGCTCGGCGTCACCAGTGAGAACTCCCCTCCCCTTTCGACGCCCAAAGGGAGCGGCAACGACCTCCTCTCCAGCCGCTGGGACATCTCCGCAGAGGACATGGCGGCCCAGCGGGAGTCCGAATTCAGCAGACAGGTACTGGGAAAGCGGCTGGAACTGAATGCGACCCTGAACATCGCGTCCCAGGCCGTGCTGGAGAAGCGACTCATCTACGTTCCCGGCGAGGTCGAGATATCCGATGAACTGCATCCCGGGCACGGCACCGCTTTCGCGGCGTCGCCATTAATCGCCCACGGGCAGGCAGTAGGTGCCGTCATGGTGGACAACGCGCTGACCCGGAAGGCCATCACCCAGGAAGACCTCCGCTTCCTGCAGCTTTTTACCAACCAGGCCGGCATGGCGATCGAAAACTCCATCCTGTACAACAAGGTCGAGGACGCCAACCGGCAGCTTTGCGAGGCCCAGGAAAGCCTGTTGCAGAAAGAGCGCCTGGCGGCCATCGGCGAGATGGCGGCCGGCATCGCCCACGAGTTGAAGGGGCCGCTGGTCTCCATCGGCGGATTTGCCTCGCGCCTGACCCGGAAGCTTCCCCACGACAGCAACGAGTGGGCGCACGCCGACCTGATTGTGCGTGAAGTGCTCCGGCTCGAGGCGATCCTTTCCGAGATCCTGCTTTTTTCCAAGAAAGCCAGCATCTGTTACACCCGCTGCAACCTGACCGAGATCGTCAAGGATTCCCTGGCAGTCGTCAGCCCGCCGCTCGAAGAGAAGCAGATCAAAGTCACCACCAGATTTTCGCGCCAAAAGCTGATGCTGCAGGGGGACGGTCAGCAACTGAAACAGGTATTCATCAACATCATCCTGAACGCCCTCGACGCCATGGGGAGCGGTGGCAGACTTGGGGTTCAGGTGCAGCCCGACCAATTGGACGACAAAGAGGCGATCTGCGTGAGGATATCCGACACCGGCGGCGGCATACCGATCGAGGTGTTGAGCAGGATTTTCACACCGTTTTACACCACCAAAGAGAGTGGCACCGGTTTAGGGTTGCCGATAGCCAACCGTATCATCACCAACCATGGCGGGAAGATACAGATCGTCAACAAGCCCGGCCATGGAGTCGAGTTCAAAGTCATCCTGCCGAGGGGATGTTGATTATTCACTTTGAATCCAGGGAGGATTGCAGTATATAAGTGGGGCCTCAGGATTTGATTCTAATTCAGCGGCGCAAAAGAAAATTTCGGGGATGTAGCTCAGTTGGGAGAGCGATGCGTTCGCAACGCATAGGTCGACAGTTCGATCCTGTTCATCTCCACCATAAAATTAGGCACTTACGTTAACAGCGTGAGTGCCTTTTTCATTCATGAGCATTTAGAGTGGCACTCTGAGTGGCACTTTTGCCAGTGGCGATCAAACGGAGAACTCAAAACATCTCACGTCCACATGGTGATCCTCAGCTTCGCATCAACGCTATGCCCGACTGTCACACATGATTCGCCCCCTGCCCTGCACTACCCACCAAACGTTTCGGACTCGTCAAGCTTCCCGCGACAACATTGGTCCTAACCAGAAGAACTCCTTGATCCGCGAGTTCGCAAGTCCTTGGTCAGTGTCTCGATCTCAACGAAGAAAACAATTCTGTCCGTACACTTCCATTGGTGGTCGTCAGGGCAAAGTTTACCTTGTTAAGATCAGAAATCCGGTCAATTGCAAGGAATAAGCTCTGCCCCGAGGTGAATAGACTTGACGACACCTGAAATGCCAACCACAAAATCACCCCACCCCTAAAATCGGACCAATCTCACACCTGAATTCCGCCGAAGCGCCGTGAACAGTACGTTTGCGGCGTCGAAAATACCCCCCCACAATCACCCCTAAAATCGCCCTCAAAATCGATGATTTTAATGGTAAGTCTCTGTTTCTAAAGGGTTTTTTAAATTGACCCTGAGCATGACCCGTGGTAGTTTGGGGTCATAGCGAAAACAAAAACAACTTACATCAGCAAGGGGACAATAATAATGTCGCAACATCTATCCGAAATTGAACGAGCAAAAGTTATTAACAAGAAGAGGCTCAGAGAGCTTACCAACCTGAGTTACCCAACATGGTTCAGACTTGAGCGGAGGGGCTTGGCACCTGCCCGAATCCGTCTGTCCGCCGGTCGCGTCGGGTGGGAGACAGGCGCTGTATTGGATTGGCTGTCGAGTCGTGAAAGGCTCTAGAGCCAATTGCTACACTAGGAACTGTTACGAACGTCCGGCGATGATCCACTCTAATGGTTCGAGCAAGATACAGCCAACGACCACTGATACACCACGGAGGAAATCGTGAAAACAGCGACAGCGGAGGGACCAGCCGTACGCATACCACCGCGCAGACAACGCGCTGCTGCACTGTGGCCGAGAGTAACAGGATTGCCACGGTTAAGTCGGAGGACCGCGAAGCGAACAGATATCGCGGAGGGCGCAGTCCCCCTCGACCACAGACCACCAGTCAGTGAACAATTAAATAGAAGCCGAGGATAGCAGCAAGCTATTCCTCCATTGACATCAACCCTCAACCGTGGCGAATGCCACAAAACAATAGGAGAAACAACAATATGGAAATCAATAACATCGGCTACAAAATGAAAAAACCGATCATGTTCGACTCGCCCAAAAATATCCCTGACCTGCTTGGGTGGTGCGGTAAGTACCTGATCTTTGACACCGTATATGGAAATATCGGTATTGAATGCGCACTCATGACGGCCTTTGGTATCGATGCTAACAACATTATTTTCAACGCCGTTGAAATGGTTCAGGCGAATATGACTAAAGCCCAAATCATCAATGAGTTGAAGTCGGCGCTTGCGGAAAGCAATAAGCTCGACTACTTCGTCTCCAACTACGGGACGTATACTCTTTTTGACACCATGATTTCAAAAGTTTTTGAGTGCCATGAGATTTACATCTCAGAAGATTTCAAATCTCAAGCAACCGAAATCCAGTTTGACCGGTATGTAATGGACTCCATTTCCAAAATGGTCTTTGCCCAAATGGAAAGTAACTATCGTCCCGACATTGGCTCCTATTGGCACGAAGAGGCAATGTAGGCTTCTGGGAGATCGGTCAGTACTGTCGATCCCCTATCATCATCCTCCCCGTTGATGGAGATATCAACGGGGAGTGGTGATCCGGCATCAACATCCGAGGCTACCTCGGAACCACTACACGCAAACACAACAATATCAGGAGTATCAATGAACAATGAGATTATTAGTTACATACAGGCTGTTGGCCCCCGCAGCGGGATTAGAGATTTAAAAAAAGATGCGTTGGAAGTCACCACTGGTCCAAATAAACCCCAGCGACTGTTTTCCCTCGAAAAGTTGCTTCCTACGCCCTTGGCTCTTCTGATGGATGATTTTTCATTTGGCGGAAGTGATGGCTACATCATTAATCGCCTTGTAACGGAAACCGGCTTCTCGAACCTTTCCGACTGGCGCAATCTCAACTGGAGTGTTCAAGAGGATATCACCAACGTTGTTGAACGAAAAAATGACACGAATTATTGGATGTTGAAATTCACCTCGGTGCAAACGCCTCCATTGGAAGCAATCAGGCAGTTGTCTGTCCGTTACCCGAGGATTAAATTCAACATCAGGTACTTCGGGGTTGACGCAATGGTAGCAGGAGAGAGGTCGTACTACCAAGAACAACTCTACAACAGGAAGCTCTACCAAGGCGCAGCATACAATGATCTCATCACGAGACTGGAAAGCAGGGGTGTCGTAATTTGTAATGAAGCACGTAGGCTCACGGTAAAATACAATTCGCGGTTCAAGGGTCGCACAGTGTTTGATGATTTCGAACTGGTTTTTGGCGTCACTTTCGACTAGCAACGTCTGTGATGCTCTCGGGTTTTCTGAATTCCCATTGAGTTCAGAGGACCCGAAAGCATCACACTCAATATCAACCAGCGGAGTTTTCCCGCTGCACCAAAACTCACCGAAGTAAGGAGATTAGAACAATGAAAACCAAACGAAACAAGTCGAACCTCGTCGACATCAGCGGAAACGCAACAGATTTTTTCAGTGCATGCGAAATCCTGAACGTACCGCTTACTGTAGAAGCAGTACGAGCTGCCTTTTCTACCGAAAAGGCTAGTGGTCACGAAACGGCACACTTCGCTGCCAGCCGGAGGCAATCGCAATTGGGATACGAGGCAGTGACAACGCTCGATGACAAATCAACGTACACAGCCCCCAAGAAGAAGGCGACAAACAGATCCGGTGGAACCAAACTGTTTGTACTCACGGAATTGGGTCTGCCGAAATCCATTTTTGCATGGGAAACTGTCGACGTGAACAATGGACGCTTGAATATCGGTCCGCATATTGACTATGCGATGGAATGCACCTTCGGCATTCATTTCCCCGACTTCGTCCGCTACGTACATGACAGGTATGTAGCAAAGCAGGGCGATCAGGAAATCATCAACTCGTTCATCGCTGATTTCGTGGAAGACGACCTCTTCGCTAACCTCACCACCAAGGCGATTTTTGGCATGCCTTTCTGGCAGCTCATCACGTACCTCACCAAAACTTTCCGTGGGTATGCCCCTGAAGAGTATTGGCGTTTCCACAACGATCACTCGGATGCACGAGTAGGAGACAAGTATCTTCACAACTATGTGTATTCTTCCATTCTGGAGGAGTGGGTGTATGGCATGGTAGCGAACGCATTTTCCGACAGCGAAATCAACTATAGGCAGTAGGAGTCCGGTGCTGGGACCGAAGCACCTACGGTCCCAGCACCCCACCGTAGTCCGGTAAGTGGATCTGCC
>JGI24143J45723_1001395_pt1 | contig 11466 bp, 9 predicted proteins | sample BarGraIncu00432A_FD_45723 | JGI IMG/M metagenome (IMG submission 45723)
GGCCCGAAAAGCCGGCGTCGACCTGACAGTCTATGATACCAAGGGCAGCCAGGAGCTGGCCCAGCGTAAGAAACGTCTGCTGCTGGCGCACGATTTAGCGGCTAACTATTACCAACAAAGTTTGATTAAAAACCAACACGCCATTGACTACGTGTTCAAGAAGCGCGGGCTGAGTAAGCAAATTGTCCAAGATTTTCGGATTGGCTATGCCCCGACGAGCGGTGATGCACTGGTTCAGTTTTTGACAAAAAAAGGATTTTCCGCCGAAGAACTATCGCAAGCCGGTTTGGTCAACCGATTCGGTGGCGATATGTTCCGTGGCCGCATGACGGTGCCACTGATGGACGGAGTAGGACAGGTTATCGGGTTTACTGCTCGGATCCTGGTTGACGATCCCAAGGCGCCAAAGTATCTCAATACGCCACAAACGCTACTCTACGACAAAGGACGCCATGTCTTTGGCCTGTCTCAAGCCAAAGAGGCGATTCGTAGTAATGACTACGCGGTAATAGTCGAAGGCAACCTGGATGTTATCAGTAGTCACCAAGTCGGCATCACTCAGGTAGTTGCGACTGCGGGAACGGCTATGACCGAGTCTCATTTACGTGCTCTTGTGCGCCTGAGCGGTCATGCGCGGCTGGCGTTTGATGCTGACAAGGCTGGACTGGCGGCAACCGAACGTGCCATACCAATTGCACAAGCGGTAGGGATTGATTTGACGATTATTTCACTTCCAGCCGGCGTTAAAGATCCTGACGATCTGATTCAGAAAGACCCTAATCTGTGGCAAAAGGCGATAGATACAACCAAACCTGTCGTTGATTGGATATTAGAGCAATATTCTCATCGCGAAGACTTGACGTCAGCCGCCGGGAAACGCAGCTTTACGACGGCTGCACTCGGCGTCGTGCGTACCTTGCAGGATGTTGTCGAACAAGAACATTACTTGCCAAAAATTGCTGAATATACCGGTTCATCGATTGATGTGTTGAGGACTAAACTGTCATCGATTGATAAGCCGGCTACCCACATCCTTCGTAAGGCCGTTGCACAGGGCCCAGTCGAACAAGACATGTCCGCGTATCAGGATAACCTTTTGGCGGCGGCACTGATTGACGGCGCCACTCACGATCTATTTCGGCAGGTTGACCTCGATACGTTTATTGGCGAGGAGCGCCAGGCGGTCGCGCAGTATTTGGCCGAACATGGCGGCAAAGCCCTCAAGGATACCCCGAAGGACTTGCAAAAGCATGACACGTATGTCAAAATACTACTATTAAGGGCCGACGCTCGATATGCCGATTGGAACGACCAAGATCGTTACTTTGAAACGGCACGATTGCTCCGCCAAGTTGCAACGACACATAAGAAAAAGCAAAAAGACGCATTAACCGAACAGCTACGAGACGCAGAAACCGTAGGCGACGATACCAAAGCAAGTACGATACGTAGTCAGATAAATAACCTTATCAAGGAGATACAAAGTGGTCAAAGATAAAACAACCGATATAGACGCTGAGGATGAAGTAATCAAAGACGACATAGTGACCGGTGGTAGCATCGGTGCTTTGAGTGACATTGACGAGCCGGCAGCAGACGAACTGAAGGACGAAGAAGAAGAGGACGACGAAGATGTCCTCAATCAAGGTCAGTATTTTGATGATGCCAGCGATGACAGTGTTCGCCTGTACCTACGCGAGATTGGTAAAATTCCTTTGCTCAATTCTGAAGAGGAATTAGCCCTGGCGCAACGAGTGGTAGCTGGTGACAAAAAAGCCAAAGACAAGATGGCCGAGGCAAATATGCGTCTGGTGGTGTCAATCGCTAAACGATATAGCGGTCGCGGACTTGATTTTCTTGACCTGATTCAAGAGGGTAATACCGGACTGCTACGTGCTGTCGAAAAATTCGACCCCGACAAGGGCTTTAAATTCAGTACCTACGCTACCTGGTGGATCCGCCAAGCGATTACCCGCGCTATCGCCGACCAGGCACGCACGATTCGTATCCCTGTACACATGGTGGAAACGATTAACAAGTTACTTCGTACCCAACGCCGTATGACACAGGAGTTAAACCGTGAGCCAACCATCGAAGAGCTTGCTAAAGAACTTGAGATGGAACCAGACAAGGTTGAGTACGTTATTAAAATCAAGCAAGACATTACCTCACTTGACGCTGGTGTCGGTCGTGATGGCGAAGACGAAGATTCAGTCCTCGGTGATTTCATCGAAGACGAAGATGGCGCCACCCCAGAGGAATCAGCCACGTCGCAACTCCTGAAAGAGCAAGTCCAGGCAATTCTTTCGACGCTCAGTGACCGCGAGCAAAAGATCGTCAAGATGCGTTTTGGTCTTGAAAACGGCAAAAGTCACACCCTTGAGGAAGTTGGTCAAGAATTCGCCGTGACGCGTGAGCGTATTCGTCAAATCGAAGCCAAAGCACTCGCCAAGCTTCGCAAGCACAAAGATGCCAAGAAATTACACGAGTATCTTAACTAGGATAATTGTGAAAGAAAAAACACCTCCAGTTTTGGAGGTGTTTTTTAAATCAAGTTGTTGGGGGCGGGTCCTGTCGCCCGATTTACCCCTAGAATTTTTATCGAATACGATAAACAATTCTGGGGTGGTCCCATCGGACGCCACCCGCACGCAGGCAACGGTCTAGAACTTAATCTGTTCAAGAACTTGATCGATTTGTAACTCAAATTTGTCCAGATTGCCATCGTTGCTAATGAAGTGGTCGGCGATAGCAATTGGTCCGCCTTTTTCGAGGTTTTCAATCTCTGCCCAGTCGCGTTGGTTCGCTTCGATCTCTGTGAGGGGGCGAATCGGTCGAATGCTAAGGCGGTGATGGCGCATATGTTTCGGTGCCACAACAGCAACAACGTTTAATTCACCAGGAAATTCACTTTTCATAGCTTTGTATTCGGTCCAGGTATAGATACCATCAGCGACAATGCGATGCTGACCAGCGTCAATCAAATCGTGAATTTGTTTAATAATGCGGTTGGCGACAAAATCTTTACCTTCGCGAGCTCGTAGCTCTTCGCGAAATGGCTGTTCGTTTTCCTGGGTGTGGTCCAGACCGGCTGCCGTCATGGCATCAAGGATGACGCCGCCAAAATAGACTTTTGGATAGCTTTTTTTGGTGACATAATCAACAGCGAGGCTTTTACCAGACCCCGTCAGTCCAACGAAGGCGATAATTTTTATGTTTTCAGTATGACTCATAGTATCCAGTTTAACAGACTATGCGGACTGACCCCAGACTTGCCGACAATCAGCCACCGACACCAAGGTGATAATACGGTATACTAAGAGTATGACAAAACGCCTGGCTATCATTGACGGAAAATCAGTTTTTTATCGTGGATACTATGCCATGCCGAATCTTGCGATGGCCGACGGAACGCCAACGGGCGGTGTGTTCGGGTTTGCCTCATTGGCGATTGAGTTGGTGAAAAAGCTGAAGCCGGATTATGTGGCCGTGGCCTGGGATAAAAAAGATACTAATATCCGCAAGCGCCGTGAGATTTATCCACCTTACAAGGCAGGACGCAAAAAAGCGCCGGATGACTTTTATGCGCAGATGCCGATCTTGTTTGAGTTGCTTGATGCCTTTGGCTGGCCGTTGTATGAACTTGATGATTACGAGGCCGACGATATCTTGGGCGCCTTCGCCAAAGAGGCGACCGAAAAAGGCATTGAAACGTGTTTACTGACAAGTGATTTGGATGCGTTGCAGCTGATTGGACCACTGACGAAAGTCTATGCGTTGAAGAACGGGCTATCGAATCTCGAGGAGTTTGACGTCGCGTATTTTGAACAAAAATACGGTATTGGTGTCGAGCAATTCCTTGACCTCAAGTCGCTGAAAGGGGATTCGTCCGATAACCTCCCCGGTGTGCCGGGCATCGGCGAAAAGACAGCCATCCAGTTACTTCAGCAGTATCAAACACTTGATAATATCTATGCGCATCTCGACGAAATTAAGCCGACCACTGCTAAAAAACTGATTGCGGGCAAAGACCTAGCTTATGTCAGTAAAGAGGTAGGGCGCATATGGGTTGATGCACCAGTTAAACTCGATTGGGACGTTGCTGACATTGAAGACATCGATCTTGACCGGGTAGCTGAAATATTGAAACGACTTGAGTTCTCGTCGCTTGTGAAGCGGCTGCCAAAGCACATGCAGGCTAACCCAGTAGACAAGACCGCCTCAACGCCACAATCTGATCTTGTGTCACTTATCGAGGTACCATGGCCAGAGACGGTGAGCATTGACGGGGCTGTGGTGCTTCACGTTCATGAGAATACGGTATGGCTGTCGACTGACAGAAAAACCATCTCAAGCGCGATCATCAGCGAACTCAACCGGAGCGTTTGGCGCGTCTTTGAACTGGCTACCGTGATTGGCTATGACAGTAAGCTACTGTATCATCAGCTGGCCGCACAGGATGTTTTTGTACGGTTTGGCGAACTGCACGACGTTCACCAAGCGGCGTTTTTGATTAATCCCTTACAGCGCGATCGTTCACTTTCTGGGCTGACCGACCTTGCAATCGATGACACACCGCAGGCTATTATTGCTGCGCTGTGGAGGCTCTATGACTATCAAGTTGGTGAGTTTGAGGCCGAACCGAAGTTTGCTCGGATTGCCCGTGAGTTTGATTTTCCCTTAACCTACGTATTGTTCCTGATGGAACATCGCGGCATCAAAATCGACCCCGAACTGCTTGAAACGATGAGTAAACAACTGGGTGACGAGCACGCGACGCTTGAACAAGAAATGTATTCACTCGTCGGGTATGAGTTTAATATTGCCAGCCCATCCCAGTTGTCGGAAGTGTTATTTACAAAACTGCAACTTCCTACGACGGGCATTAAAAAAGGTAAAACCGGGTACAGTACAGGCCAAAAAGAACTTGATAAGTTACGTGGACAACATCCGATTATTGAGTTGATAGAGCGTACTCGAGAGCTCGCTAAGCTTAAAAACACCTACGTCGACGCCTTGCCAAAACTTGCCGATAATCAGAGCCGCATTCATACGACGTTCAATCAGGACGTCGCTAGTACGGGACGACTAAGTAGCACTAATCCCAATCTGCAAAACATTCCCGTCAGAACGGAACTGGGGCGAAAAATCCGCAGTGCGTTCATCCCAGACGGCGATAAGGTCTTTATTAGCGCGGACTATTCGCAGTTCGAACTGCGCTTAGCGGCCGTCCTGGCAGGTGACCAGGAGATGATTAATGACTTTAATGGCGACGTTGATATTCACACAAAGACCGCCAGTGAAGTCTTTGGCATCCCGATGGACGATATTACCAAAAGTCAGCGTCGTGCCGCCAAGGTAATTAACTTTGGCGTTCTGTATGGCATGAGTCCGCATGGGCTTAGCGCAGCCACGGGTATGAATTTTATCGAAGCCAAGAAGTTCATTGATCGCTATTTTGAATTACGATCGCCGATTCGCAAGTATATTGACGAGACGTTGAATCAAGCACGCGCCGAGGGCTATGTGGAAACCTATTTTGGTCGTCGTCGTCCGACACCAGATATTCACAGTAGTAATTTCATGGTGCGCCAGGGAGCGGAGCGAGCCGCGTCAAATATGCCGATTCAGGGTACTGAGGCCGACCTAATGAAATTGGCGATGCTTGAGGTTGATCGTAAGCTCGATGGCATGGGCGAACAGCTTTTGCAGATTCACGACAGCATCCTTATCGAAGCGCCAGCCGAAAATGCCGACAAAATTGCCGAACTTTTGCGGACGGTAATGGAAAATATTGCGCCACAACTCGGCATTAAATTGAAGGTTGACGTTAGCATTGGCAAGAATTGGGGAGAGTTGTAGGGGGTGTATCTGTTGACAGAGTATAGTAAATATACTAAAGTTACTGTATGGCCCGTTATAACACATCCCGCACGATTCCCATTGCTCTCGTCTTGATAATTGTTGCCGTTGCAATTGCAGCCCTCGTATCTCTGACTCGAGCGGTATTCTTTTCTGGGCAATCAACGACTCCATCGAAAACTACGACCAGCCAAGACGCACTGGTTAGTACTGCTGCTGATCGTTCGGTTCGAATGACGGTTCGCGGTCCGATTGTCGCAGACGAAGACTTTAAATCGTATCAGATAACGGTAACACCTTCGAGTCGTGTTTTGACTCTTTACTCTGGCTATTTAAACAACCAAACCAACCAGGTAACGCTGGGTAATAATATTCCGGCATACCGGGAGTTCGTGTATGCTTTGAATCGTGCTAATCTGGTCAAAGGTACCGAACTAAGCGGTGACGCCAATGACACCCGCGGTATTTGTGCTACTGGCCGTCTGTATCAATTTGAGGTGCTCAAGGCTGATACGGCAGTTACAACCCTCTGGACGTCAACGTGCAAAGGTTCGTCGGGTTCATTGGACGCCAGCGTGACGCAGCTAACCAGCTTATTCACAAATCAAATATCAAACGCGCAGCTACTGGTTAGTAGAATTGGTCTGTAGCTAGCGGGTATAAAAAGGGTGAGGCTATGGCAACAAAAGCAATAATTTTTGACTGTTTCGGGGTACTAGTAATGTCCAAACTCGGGTCGCTACTCCATGATTTTCCCGAAAAAGCGACAGAGCTACGCGATTTATCGCTGCGGTCGGATTACGGGTATATTTCACGTGCCGATTATGGCAAAGAGGTATCGGAATTGACCGGTATTCGAGTCGATACATTTGAGCCTGCCTACTGGAAACACAACGTACGCAATGAAAGCGCAATTGCATGGATTCGCGCATTAAAAGCGACGAATAAGTACAAGATTGGGTTGCTGAGCAATATTGGCCGCGAGTGGTTGAGTGACTTTTTACCGGAGGACGAGCGACGCGAATTATTTGATGATGAAGTATTGTCGAGCATGGTCGGCATGATAAAACCCGACCCAGAGATTTTTCAGCTTATGGCAGATAAACTAGGGGTTGCCGCTAATGAGTGCATTATGATTGATGACCTCGTTAGCAATATCGAGGGTGCGTCGCGCATTGGTATGCCGGGAATTGTCTTTGGCAGCGTCACCCAGGCACAGCAAGACCTCGAAAGGCTTCTTTAGGACGCATGCCTGAACTCCCCGAGGTTGAAACGGTCCGCCGGGGCCTTGCCGAGCTGATTGTTGGCCGCGCTATTGCCACGACTTGGCACGATACGCCCAAGAGTTTTCCGAATGCCCCGGCACAAGTGGCATCTTTTCTGATTGGGGCGACGGTTATTGCGATTCGACGCCGCGCCAAGGTACTAATGATTGATTTGTCGACTCGCTATACGCTTGTCGTGCACCTCAAAATGACCGGACAGTTGGTCTATCGCGGAGAAACAGCCTTCGGTGCCGGTCACCCGACCGACAGTTTGATTGGCGAGCTACCAGACCGCAGTAGCCGCGTGACGCTTGAGTTTAAAGACGGATCAAAGTTATTTTTTAATGATCAGCGCAAATTTGGCTGGATGCGACTGATGCCAACTGACGAAGTGGCAGAGCTTCCCTTTATGCAAAAAGTCGGCCCTGAGCCATTGGATGTTGAGTTTACACCCGAACAATTTGCCACCCGTTTCACCCGTCGCGGCCGAACGAGTATTAAAGCCGCCTTGCTCGACCAGACGGTTATCGCAGGCGTCGGCAATATTTACGCTGACGAAAGTCTGTGGGGTGCCAAGATTCATCCTAAGCGCCTCGTGAATACTATTACGCCTGCGGAATTTGAAGCGCTGTATATCGAGCTACGGTTAGTGATGAACCTGGCGATTGATAAGGGCGGCAGTACTGATAAAAATTATGTGAATGCTGAAGGCAAGAGGGGGAGTTATATGGATTTTGCGCGCGTCTTTCGCCGCGAAGGTCTGGAGTGCCCGCGTTGTGGTACGACGATTATTAAGTTCAAAGCTGCCGGCCGTGGCACGCACATTTGTCCGCACTGCCAACAGCTGTAAGGTATACTGAAATACATATGATACGACTCATGACGGGCGACAATACATTCGAGGTCGAGCAAGCGGTTCGGGCGCTTGTCGTGGCGTTTAGTGGTGTCGCCGAACGAGTTGACGGCAGCACGCTTGAACTAAAGCAGTTACCAGATTTATTAATGGGCGTCACGCTGTTTGCCGATAAGCGGCTGGTGATTATCAAGAATCTGTCTGAAAACAAAGATGTTTGGGCAAACTTTGGCGATTGGCTTCCGAGGGTATCGGATGATATCGATGTCGTGCTTGTCGAAGCTAAACCCGATAAGCGAACGGCGACCTACAAAGAACTGAAAAAACAGGCGACGATGACTGAATTCGTGCAGTGGACGGATCGTGACACCGCCAAAGCCGAGAAATGGGTGCTTGACGAGGCAAAACGACAGGGGATTTCGTTGGACACGAAGTGCGCGCAGGTACTGGTGCGACGGGTTGGTCCGGACCAATGGCAATTATTTCACGCGCTTGAAAAGCTGGCCTTGGTCGACGGTGTGACGGTTGACGTCATTGAGGCGCTGATTGACGCTAATCCAGCCGAGAATGTCTTTAATTTGTTCGACGCGGCGCTTCGTGGTGATGGCGCAAAAGTGACCGCGATGGTTCGCAGTCTTGAAGTATCCGAAGATCCGTATCGATTATTCGCGCTCCTATCTGGTCAATCCTTTCAGCTGGCAGCAGTGGTAACATCTGGCCAAACCGATGACGTCGCCAAAGATTTTGGTATTCATCCGTATGGCGTGTCTAAACTAGAATCAAGTGCCCGGCGGCTTGGCAGGGGCGGTATCCGGAAAATTATTAGGGCATTTGCCGAGGCTGACGACGATATGAAGCTATCGCGAGCCGATCCGTGGCTGCTGATTGAGCGTGCGCTCATGAAAGTCGCGAGCCTCTAATCAGATAAGCACGAGCAATTTTTATTACTCAGGCAATCTTGTATAGTGATAGCTATGGTCAGACGAGGTGAGCGAGCGACGCCGTATTCAACTTCACCGGAATTAATGTCCGCATTATTAAGCGACCCGAACGTAAATCGCAGTGAGCACGAGGTGTACTGGCCAAGGTTTATGGCTATGCTGCCAGACTCGGCAGAGCGCGTCCTTGATTTTGGCTGTGGGCCTGGTAACTTTACGTTTGACCTAGCCAGAAAGTATTCAGAAGCGAGCATAGTTGGGGTTGATCGTGAACTCGCACTCTTGCCACCGTCTACTGATACGGTCGAATTTCTTCAGTGGGATGGCCAATCACCAATGCCTGACGGTGGCCAGTTCGATTTAATAATTTCAAAAATGACTCTACATTATTTATCGGACGATGAGTTGCGGGTTTTAGCTGCGAACCTGCTTGATGTGCTTGCTCCAGATGGCAGAATCGCTTTTTCGGTGCCGCATCCAGTCGATAGCTCCGCGCTAAATCTCAATAAGCGGACGGAGTGGCAGCGAAGAAATGCAGTCGGGGCAATCAAGCGTGAGATTGGGGCGACTGGACTGAGCGCCGCTATGTTTCATCGCAATACGGCCGATTGGATGAACTGGCTCTGGCGACCCATGAAGGCACGCGGTTTGAGGTATACGCCAGTCATTGATGATGATATTTATGATTCTACGGGTCAGCCAAAACGCCTCAACCTGATGTTTGTGACCCAGGCAGACTTTATGCTAACGTCGGCCTACGAGCGAATTGAAGCTATCGCTGGCCCGCCACAGGAAACGGTTTTGATGCTTGACCCCTCAAGCGCTTTGGGTAGGGAGTTGTTGGAGGGTGACCTTGCGACGTATCCCGATAAACCATTACCTTAAGTTAATAAAATAACCTCCTTAATGGAGGCTATTCTATGTACAAGATTACTAACTATTTAGCGGTAGTTTTCTTAGCTGGGGCTTTCTTAGCGACAGGCTTTTTTGCGGCAGGTTTCGCTGCGACTTTTACAGCGGCTGGTTTAGCAGCTTTTTTAGGAGCAGTCTTTGCTACTGCTACGGCCTTAGGAGCTGCCTTAGCGGCTACAGGAGCCTTAGGGGCTGTTTTTTTACCGGTAGCAAGCTTGACGCCGGCGTCTTTAGCGGCTTTTGAAAGCTGTGCCTTGCGTCGAGCAGCGGTATTCTTTTTAAGCAGTTTTTTCTTGACGGCGATGTCGATTTCGCTGTGAGCGGCGCTGAGGCCCTCGGCGGTTGGTTTCGCAAGAAAAGCCTTGGTAGCTTCTTTGATATCGCGCTTGATACCAACGTTACGCTCGCGGCGTTTGATAGTTTGTTTAGCTCGTTTGATAGCTGATTTGATAATTGGCATACTGTTCCTTTAACTCTTTAAAATGATAGATACAATCAAAGCGTGATTATAGAGGAAAAAGGGTGAGTTGTAAAGAGGGCCCACTGTTGTTGACGTAACGAAAATACTTATGGTATAGTAACATCAAACTCTAACTGATCTAGAACACAAAGAAAAAAACACAGGAAAAATTATGAACGACATAAAGACTAAGCAGCAAATTGTTGAGAAGATTAAAAGTTCGACCAACATTTTGGTAACCGTCAGTAATGACCCGTCAGTCGACGCACTATCGGCGGCGCTTGGGTTGACGGTGATGCTGAACAAGCTGGGCAAGCACGCCACGGCTGTCTTTAGCGGTGCGATTCCACCCGCTATTACGTTTCTCGATCCCGACAAGACATTCGAAGCTACGACCGATAGCTTACGGGACTTTATTATCGCTCTGGACAAGGAAAAAGCTGACCACTTGCGCTACAAAGTAGAGGGTGACGCGGTGAAGATCTTTATTACGCCGTACCGCACAACGATTACGAGCGACGACCTTGATTTTAGCCAAGGCGATTATAATGTTGAACTGGTGTTGGCCCTTGGGGTTGATAATCAAGAACACCTCGATGGCGCCCTGGAGGCCCACGGTAGGATTTTGCATGATGCGACTGTTGCGACCGTTAGTGCCGGCGAGCAGGTGAGTCAACTCGGTAGCCTCGATTGGCACGATGAGCAGGCTAGCAGCCTTAGTGAGATGCTCGTCAGCCTTAGCGATACCCTAAAGTCCGACAAACCATTACTTGACCAGCAAATCGCAACGGCGTTACTGACGGGAATCGTGGCTGCAACCGACCGCTTTAGCAATACACGTACCTCGTCGAAAGCCATGACCGTGGCCGCGCAGCTAATGGCCGCTGGTGCCGATCAGCAATTGATTGCTGCAAAATTACAAGAATCACACGAAATTGGCGCTCTTTCATCGGTCGAAAGTACCGATAGTACGACGACATTATCCGAGGGTGCTTCAGCAAAGATTGATAAGTCAGCTGAGCAACCTGTCGCATCCAATGACGGCGGACTGGCGATTAAGCACGAACAGGGCGAGACGCTTGAGGATATCGCCAATGATGTCAAAGCGCAAAATCAAGAAGATGCCGTTGACGTCGCCGAGCAAGTACTGGCCGATCAGATTAAGGCAACGACGCC
>JGI24143J45723_1001396_pt1 | contig 11465 bp, 8 predicted proteins | sample BarGraIncu00432A_FD_45723 | JGI IMG/M metagenome (IMG submission 45723)
GCAACTCAGGTTCCTTTTTCCGTCCAAGTGGCGATCGTCCAGTTTATTGCAGAGATTGTTTCAGCAAAAACAACGACCGTTAGTATACGGAAAAAGCCCCTGTCATTGACAGGGGCTTTTTTTTGCGCAATTATTTGCATATTGCGTATATAAGAAGAATAAAGACTTCTGCCGGCGGACACAAAGAGCACAAAGAAAAAATCCGTTAAACGCGAAGACGTGAAGAGTTGAAGCCGCTAGCGCGGTACACGAAGGAGTATGAAGCAAACCAAACATACAAATAAGCCCCTTCGTGTTCTTTATATTCTTCATGTCTTCGTGTTTAAATTTTTTTCCCTTTGTATTTTATCTCTATTTACTTGTTGACCACCGTCTTATTGATAGTCCAATCATCAATTAAGATACCGCTTTGCTTAAAGGCTTTCACATTCAAACTATCACCTTTAACTTCAACTGTTATATAGTTAGGTTCATCAATAGGATTATAAAAAAATTGGTTCCATCCTTTAGTCAATACATCATGATACGTTTTAGTGCCACTTCGACCAGTGGCAACATATATCGTCCCCTTATCAGGACTATCAACGACTTCATCACCGTAAAGGGGATATGTGTGTCCATAAACATGGTCGTGGCCAGTAAAGACAATATCCGCATGATATTTATCCATAATGGGTACAAACGCCCTCCGAATATTTTCATTATCCCCATTTTCTTTATTATTGTAAGGAGGACGATGGAAACAAACTATTTTCCATTTTTTATTCGTCATTCTTAAATCATTTTCTAGCCAGCTTTGCTGTACATCCAACATTGCAGGCACAAACTGCCTTTCTTCCCCCTCTTGGCTATCCAGCATACTAAAATGCACGTCCCCATAATCAAAAGAATAGACTTGCCCCTTAAGACCGTCTGGACCATTCAAAGGTAATTTTAGCTGGGCTGTAAAGAGTATTGGCATGGAGAATTTTCCTTCTGGTGTATATGATTCATGATTTCCGGTCACCGGCATCACAGGAATAACGTCCACAACACCTTGAGCGCCATCAAGCCACGCCACCCATTGGGCATAATCCTGCCCCCTATCAACTAAATCGCCTATGTTAGTGAAGAAAGCAGCATCAGGATTTGCCTCATATGCTTGATGGATTGTGGAACGCCAGATGTTATAGTTAGTGCTCTGAGAATCGCCGAACACCAAAAATTTAAATTTTGGAATAATAGCAGCAGCAGTGGTAAACTTATGGGATTCGCTCCAGTTAGCTTCTCCTCCTAAGCGATAAATATAAGATGTCCCTGGCTGAAGGCCTGTCAATGTCACAGAGTGAATACTCACTTGACCTAAATTGGTGGATAATTCCTCCACCCCTGCAACAACACTTTTACAGCTCGAAGGGAATGACTTTGCCTCCACCTCTGGAGTATATTCCACCACCCCTTGCAAAAAGCTCACATCCGTCTGCCAAGTGATCGTCTGAGTTGTCTGTGGATCAGATGCCCACGTCAACGTAATATGCTCAGCAGTGGCATTGCCAAGGGCTACTGTTGCAGGGAGAGTTGACAAAAACCCCACTGAGAGGACAATAACCATAAAGGTAATCAAGATATTTTTTACAACTATCTTTTTCCTTAGCAAACGACTTCCTCCCTATGAATCATCATGATTATTCTTATTTTAAAAAGCATTATACTCCTGCTAATAGAAAAGTATCGTTAACAATTTCTTTAGCTTCTTCTTGAATTTGTTCAAGATGGGCTACGCCTTTGAAGCTTTCTGCATATATTTTATAAACATCTTCCGTACCAGAAGGACGGGCTGCAAACCAGCCATTTTCAGTGCATACCTTTAAGCCACCAATATCGGCATGATTGCTTGGCGCTTTGGTGAGCTTGGCGGTAATGATTTCACCGGCAAGCACATCTGTTGTTACTTGATCTGGAGAAAGTCTAGATAGTACGGCCTTTTGCTGTAAGTTGGCAACAGCATCCATGCGAGAATACACCGGTGAACCAAAATTTGCAGTTAAATCTTGATAATGTTCACCAGGATCCCGTCCAGTTTTAGCTGTGATTTCTGCAGCAAGTAAACATAAAATAATACCATCTTTATCTGTTGTCCAAACTGTGCCGTCCATTTTAAGGAAAGATGCGCCAGCACTCTCTTCGCCACCAAAACCCAAGGAACCATCCGCCAATCCATCTACAAACCATTTGAAACCAACTGGAACTTCGGCAAGTTTTCTGCCAAGACTTGCCGCAACGCGATCAATCATGGATGAACTTACTAACGTCTTACCGATAGCAGCATCTGAATGCCATCCCGTGCGATTTTGAAATAAATAAGAAATAGCAACAGATAGATAATGATTAGGATTCATTAGCCCCGCGCTTGGCGTAACAATTCCATGTCGATCGAAATCTGCATCATTGCCAAAAGCAAGGTCATATTTATCTTTGAGTTCAATGAGCCCAGCCATAGCATAGGGGGAAGAACAATCCATGCGTATTTTACCATCCCCATCTACATTCATAAAACTAAAAGTGGGATCTGGATAACCATTGAGTAGATCAATATTCAATCCATATTTTTCGGCGATAGGCATCCAATAACCTAAACCAGCACCACCTAAAGCATCTGCACCGAGTCTTAGACCAGAGGTTCTGATGGCATCCATATCAATGATATTCTTCAGATCATTAACATAAGGTGTCACAAAATCGAATTCCCGTACATTTGTGGCCTTAATCGCTTTTTCATAAGGTGTCCGTTTAACATGTTTATTACCGTTCTTTAATAGTTCGTTAGCTTTAGTAGCAACCCACTTCGTAATATCTGTATCTGCTGGCCCACCATTAGGTGGGTTGTACTTGATGCCACCGTTGTCAGGCGGATTATGGGAAGGTGTGATTACAATTCCGTCAGCAAGACCTTGCTGTCTGTTTTTGTTATAGCTTAAAATAGCATGAGATATACCTGGCGTGGGAGTATAATTCATATCCTTCGCGATCAACGTTTCTACACCATTCCCAGCAAGCACTTCCACTGCCGATATAAATGCTGGCTCGGATAAAGCGTGAGTATCAAACCCAATAAATAATGGACCCGTTATCCCTTGCAATTTACGATAGTCGCAAATACTTTGGGTAATCGCATGAATATGATCCTCATTAAAGCTATATGTTAGGGAATTGCCACGGTGCCCAGATGTACCAAAGGCAACTTTTTGCATTGGCTCACTACTATCAGGATGATTGATATAATAAGCGCTAATCAGACGAGGAATATTGACCAAAATAGACTTAGGAGCCTTTTTACCTGCCAGTTGATGAATCGACATAGACACACCTCCAAATTAATTACTGAAACAGAGAATTGTTGTTAAATACATTACATTATTATATTGACCATTAAAATGCAAAAATCCTGCAACTATATTTATTTTGCAGGAGTTAATAAAGAATATATGACTTCTACATACTCTTAAAAGTAGGCAGAATAATGTTCAACTACTACTGTAGCAAATAAAATGAATCCAAGTACACCTTAAGTTTTCTTAATTCAGCTTCATTGGCATATAAGTAATCCAACCACCTACAAATTCGCCGTTACAATCAAATACATATTTTGATGTTTTATTGTCTATTTGAACCATGAAAACCTTAATATCGTCGTAATAATACCATTTTCCCCATTCTTGATGGTAAAAAGGTGTAGGGTCATCTGTACTGTCCCACCCCCAACTTGCATTAGCTGTACCCAAAATTGAAAATAAAATCCCAACACTAGCAACTATACAAATAAAATATAGTTTCATTGTATCACCCCCATGTATCAATAATTATTCCCATAATATTCTATTTGTAAACATAGGAGCAATTTATCCCAGAGGTGAACGCCACGTTAAATGCATTTTTTCGATGCCCTCTTTGTGTCCGCTTAATGCAATACTATTCCTTATTTATTTTACAAAAAGCTTATAATTCACTGGCGAGATAATACACCGGTGTTACGAAGAACATGGATGTTATACCGAACTTCTTCTCTAGAGTTATCAGCGGTCCGCGCTTTTACAGATTACCTAAAAGAATATTATGGAATATAAATCAGTTTTATAACAAAAGACTCCCTGCTTATTTTACTAGCAGAGAGTCTTTTGTTATACCTTTATGATTTTATCCATAAATATCATAGGGAATCATTCAATTTATATACATTTTTTTCATCTTAACAATTCTCTAACAGTTTTTTCGCTTCTACATATTGAGCCATTCCCATTGCTACCTTTTTTGCTTCTTTCATTGCTAGAACAACTGTGGCCGGTTCATGCACTACATCTCCGCCGGCAAACACTCCTTTGCGAGTTGTCATCCCATAAGGACGTTCGCGAGTAACCACATATCCATTATCATCTACTTTGATACCTTCTGTCGTGGATACAATTCTAGCTGCGGGATGTTGGTCAATAGCCGAAATTAGTTTATCCGCCTGTATCACTTCTGTCTTTCCTGTCCCATATGACTTGCCATTTTCATCGATAGCCTTAACTTCATATTCTAGTCCGGTTACTTTGTCCGTTCCCACTATTGCTATGGGATTTGCTAACCATTTAAAGTCCACACCTTCAGCCTTAGCTGCTTCAAACTCGGATTGCAGCGCTGTCACTTCTTTTTCCGTTTGTCGAGAGATAACAGTCACCTTAGACGCCCCTAAGCGGACTGCCGTACGAGCCGCATCCATCCCTACGTTACCAACACCAATGACTATAACTTCATCATTAATATTGATAGGAATTTCCTTCTTATCAATTTTTTCCGAGCGAATGAGTACAACCATTCTGAGAAGATAAGTTGCTTGCATAACTCCCATTAACTCTTTTCCCGGAATATTAATTACAGTAGGCAGAACGGTGCCCGTCCCAATAAAAATAGCATCAAAGCCCTTTTCAAACAATTCATCAATGGTAAAATCTGAACCAACGAGGACGTTGGTTTTAATGACCACTCCCAAATCTTCAATACGCTTTATCTCCCGGCGAACAATTTCTTTGCCTAGACGAAACTCAGGAATTCCGTACATCAATACTCCACCCGCTTCCTGCTGGGATTCAAATATGATTACTTCAAATCCTAATTTTGCAAGGTCACCAGCCACAGTCAACCCTGCTGGTCCAGAACCAATAACCGCCGTTTTACCCTGTACTAAAGGCACACGCTTAGGTCGATCAATTCCCATTTCCGCATCAAAATCAGCAATGAAGCGTTCCAACTTACCTATGCGAATACCACAATTCTTTTTGTTGAGGATACAAGCGCCTTCGCATTGTTTTTCATGGGCACAAACTCGTCCACAAACCGCTGGCAAATTACTACGACGGGCAATAATGGCACTGGCCTCCCCAACATTCCCTTTGGCCAGGGCTAAAATGAAACTAGGAATTTCATTTTCAATAGGGCAACCGCCCCGGCACAATGGTCTAGGGCAATTTAAGCACCGCTTTGCTTCTGCTATCGCCTCTTTGGTTGTAAATCCTTCATCAATCTCATCAAATGAGAGTTTCTCTTGATCAAAATTTGTTTGCTTATCAATTAGCATCTATATTATCTCCTTTATTTTACAATAGCTTCGAATCTTTCAATGACCTATTATACATTGGCTTATTGCTTCCCGCAACTTAACAAATTAGTGAACAAAATGGATACCTTACTTATATGCACAAAAGCTCACACTTTTGTGCATATAAGTATTTGGACTCACTATAAGTCTCTCCATTCATAATCAATAAATAACTCGTCCCTGGATATATTTAATATCCAAGGACGAGTCATGGCTACTCAACTGCATACTAAGGCACTAAATTTTGATGGATAAATTAATACACTTTACTATCAAGGTACCAATCCAGGGAATACGAAGCTATATAGCCAAACCATCATGCCAAGAAAAAGAGCATAAGGAATGGCAAATTTGATGGTCTTACGCATAATTAGTCCTTCTTTACCCAAAAGACCAACAGCAGTAGCCGCAATAACAATACTCTGTGGTGAAATCATTTTTCCAGCAGAAGCCCCAGCGCTGCCAGCAGATGCCATCAGGATATCGGATAATCCTAATCCCTTTGCCGTTAGAGCTTGCAAATTGCCAAACAATGCATTTGCTGATGTATTGCTGCCAGTAATGAATACACCCAAAGCCCCTATCAACGGACTAAGGAATGGCATAACTTGTTGATCAACGGTAGCCACTAGACTTTTAGCCATAACAGCGATCATGGATTGCTGGGCAACACCAGTGCCACTCGCCCAAACCAAAATCTTTGTTTTGACATCAATAATTGGTAATGCCATGTTCATGACTTCAGAAATAGATAGGATGCAGGCTACTGTAATAAAAGCCGGCACCATTTGTTTAAAGGTTATACCAAATTGTTTGGTAAACTCGCCAAAGCGAATATTCATAAACTTAAAGGAAATCAATCCCGCAATAAGCATAATTGTTCCGGGACTTTGTAGCCATGTAAAAGCATAGATCTTATTAGGATTGTATATATTAGACGTTATCACCATCCACTCATAGCCGGGAACCTTACCAGCGAATATCGGTCGGGTTGATGGCAAATTAAATGCTATTACGATTAATGTAAGTAGTATGTACGGCAACCAGGACATTGCTAGTTCTTTAAAATTGATATTTTTTGTATTACAAACACCGGGATTCTTTTCTCCAGGGAACACCCAGTATTCATCCGCTTTTAAATTGTACAGATAAACAGAAAGACATCCTAAACATGCAAGGGCTCCTAATATGCTTGCTAAGGTTGCACCCAGAATATTACTGACAACAAATTCAATTATGGAAAAACTAAGACCGGTAATGACTATACCTGGTATTATTCCTTTCATGCCCTTGATACCAGACATAATGAAAACCGTGGCAAAAGCCATGATAAATGCTAGAGGTGCCATTAGACGTCCAGTCATTTGTGATAACTTCATGAAATCCAATTGGGTCGTTAAGGACAACACATCTGTAGGAATGGCCAAAGATCCAAAAGGTACAGGGCCAGTATTTGCAATCAAGCAAACGAGTGCCGCCATCATTGGATCATACCCCAATCCAACTAAAATACTAGCAGGAATGGCTACGGGCGCACCGAACCCACAAATACCTTCTAAAAAAGCACTAAAACCAAAACCAATTAGAAGTGCCTGAGCCCGACGGTCACAAGTCAGTGATGACATCGCATTTTGCATCTTGTCCATCCAACCTGTTGATTTTAATACGTTATAAATAACGATTGCACCAAAGGGGATATACATAATTGGAAAAATTCCTGTTATAGCGCCTTGTAAAGCAGCTAATAGTGTAACCTGGGCTGGGAAACCGAAGTAGAATATAGCTAAAATTATGGTCACTAACCAAGCGATGGGCGCAACTTTAACGGCGGGTTTCATCAATACAGGCAAACCGATCATGAAGACTAATAATGGTAACGCAGCAACTAATGCATCCACTTTCTCTTCCTCCATTTTTCACTTATTTACATGTCTCGTGATCCTAACGTCTTACACTCCTTCCCTATAATGAGTATCATATTGCTACTAATGCATTTATTTACTTCTCTGAATATTATGAAAATCCTTTTAATTTACTATTTTTGTTTATAATTGCTTTTAAAATCAGCTTTTACAATGTCAGAATTTAATATTGCAAAAATCTTTCAGGTCAGACTTATTTTGATAGTAATCCATAAAAATATACATGGTACAAAACTGCATACAATAGAGTATATATTCCCGCCATATAAAATATAGCCTGATATCCCCATATATCAGCAACTATCCCCATAACAATAGCACCAATTGCAAACCCCATATCGACAGCCATAGTAAAGAATCCAAAGGCTGTCGCTCTATTGGCTGGCTGAATTCTTTCCCCAACAATAGTGGCTAATGCGGGAAAAGCTAAACCATAGCCAGCTCCTACTGCGATGCCATTTAAGACTAAAGCCCATACACTTGTATAGGATGCCGTGATAACCATACAAGCAATAAACACGAGCAAAATATATTCTGCAAGCCGCTGAGGAGTTAGTCGTACACATAATTGTTTCACCCAAATTCTAGAAAAAACAACTGCAATGGCATAAGCCACATAAAAAAAGTGCATTTCTGTAATGCCCCGACTTAGCAAAAACAAAGGTAAAAATGTCATAATACTGGCAAAACACATATTAATGGCAAATAGGGTTACTGTCGGAATATAAACCCCCGGATCGCCTATAATCTTGGCTAAAGGTAAAGATTGACCTGATGTAGGCTTAGTTTTTAATATAGGATTTTTAGGAAAGAGTATTAAAGATAATATAGTCGCAACAGCACCTGCTGTCACCACCAAGCCAAAATTGCCGAAATCATACAACCAACTAGCTGATCCCGCTGCAATCCCCACACCAAGCATAGTGAATAAGGTAAATACGGCAACAGCCTCCGTCATATGCTGCTCATCATTCATAAAGGTTGCCATCGTTAGAGAAGCTCCAGAATAAACTGAGATTCCTACACCATGTAGAAACCGCGATAACGTAGCACTTACCACCGTTGCACTGTAGGAATAATTAATAATCGCCAAGGTCGATAGGATAATACCAGCTGTTAAAATAGGTTTACTACCATATCGATCTGCCAACTTACCACAGAAAACCCGAAATATAACTGCTCCAATAGAAAACGACCCAATGGCCACACCGATCTGCTGATCACTCATCCCCAAAGTATGATAATAAATCGGCAAAATAGGTAGAAAAAAATTATTGCTCATCCAGAAAAACATATTAGCCAACAGTAATCCTAGAAACGCCTTTGTATAAATGGTTTTATTATACATTCCACTATCACCCCTCTAGTGGTGTTATATCACACATTTCATAATATGAATAGAACTCCTCATCAAAAGATAAGGAGTTTTATTCATATAAACGATCATTTCACACAACTTTTACTATTTGTTCATTTTTAATGGTGAATTAAAATAAATTAGCGTTTCACTTCAACCTTAGCCATTTTCTCGTAATATTTGACCAAACTATTATGATCAGCGTCACCCATACCGTCTGTCTTAAGGGCTTGCATCATTTCCATAACGGCTGCGGTAAGGGGTAATGAAACACCCATTTCATGTGAAGTTTCAAGCACGTTCGCTAAATCTTTAATATGAAGGTTGATACGGAATCCTGGATCAAATTTACGATCCATCATCAAAGGCGCTTTCGCATCCAAAACAGTACTGCCAGCTAAGCCACCACGAATTGCCTGGTACACAAGTTCTGGTTCAACTCCAGCTTTAGTGGCCAACACCAAGGCTTCAGACACTGCGGCAATATTGAGAGCAACGATGACTTGGTTCGCAAGTTTTGTTACATTGCCTGCTCCTACGTCACCAGTCCGTACAACAGAACCAGCCATGACTTTCATAATTGGATAACATTTATCAAATACCTCTTGCTTACCACCAACCATTACAGACAAAGTGCCGTCAATGGCTTTAGGTTCGCCGCCACTGACTGGGGCATCTAACATTTCTACTCCTTTTTCGGCAAGTTTAGCTGCCAATTCTCGACTTACTAAAGGAGCGATGGAACTCATATCGATAAAGGTAGTACCTTTTCTAGCGCCCTCTAATATTCCATTTTGGCCTAAAACAACTTCTTTTACATGAGGGGAATTGGGTAACATGGTAATAATAATATCAGCCTGCTCAGCTACAGCCTTACCTGATGTTGCACTTTTAGCCCCTACAGCTACTACTTCATCAACTGCACTTTGATTCCGATCCACAACAATAAGATCATAGCCAGCCTTAATTAAATTTTTGCTCATAGGTTTTCCCATAATGCCTAAACCAATAAATCCGATTTTCATATATATACCCCTTTATTTTTACATCTTTAGTGATTCTGATTATTGTTTTAATAATTCCATGCCGATTAAGACCTTCATCAATTTTTCTCTTTCACTCTGTGTCAATGGCCCTGATGGTTCCATACACGGACCCGCTTCAATCCCTAGCAACGTGAGTGATTCTTTTATCACGGCAGGAAAAGTACCAATGGTGAAGGCCCCACGAAGGGGTGCTAAAGCAAACTGGGCTTTCAAGGAACCGGCTAAATCACCAGCCATATATTTTTCATAGATATCCACACACATCCTCGGCGCTACATTTGCGCAAGATGCGATGGACCCAGTTGCGCCATAGCAAAGAGCACCATAAATCAAAGTATCCCGTCCCATGAGTACAGAAAAATCATCTCGGTCTTTCGTCAAACGGATGTAGTCTGCAGTTAAAGTCAAATCGCCGCTAGAATCCTTGATACTTACGATATTAGGTATTTCGGCTAATGTTGCCACTGTTCCAGGAGCAATATTTACGCCTGTCTTAGGGGGATTGTTATAAAGAATGACAGGAAGAGATGTGCTGGCAGCAACAGACTTGTAATGTTTAATAAGCTGATCCTGGTTAGGAGTCACAAATAAGGGCGTCAAAACTGACACTGCATCAACTTTGCATTCTTCCGCCAATTGGGTCAACATGACACTCTCACGGGTCGTAATGCCATTGGTTCCAGCATAGACAGGCACCCTGCCTCGAGTCTCGTCCATGGTAACCAATAATATTTCTCGTTTTTCCTCGGGAGTCAAACCGTAGAATTCACCTGTAGTTCCAACAACAAATAGGCCGTGAACGCCCCCATTAATGAGATGATTAATCAGTTTTCGCATCGCCTTTTCATTGAATTTTTCGTCAGCTGTAAGGGGTGTTATCACCGCTGGTATGATTCCTTTTGGTTTAAATGTCATTTTATTCTCTCCTTATGATTAAATAATTATCTGATATTACGACTGGGTTTTAGCATACCATAGCGGCACGTTTAGGGTACAGAATTAGAGATTTGTTTCTTTATAGTAAACCCTCTTATTCAAAAATAAGAGGGTTTACTATTTTTAACGTACCAGACAAGGACGCTTGTTATCAAATTTCCAACCAGGGATTAGAAACTGCATTGCCATCCCATCGTCACGTGCCCCTAGGCAGTTATCTATATAAAGTTTATGTGCTTTCTCAATTTGTATCATATCCACCTCGACTCCTAGGCCTGATTTTTCCGGAACAGTCACCATGCCATTGACAATCTTAAAAGGTTCTTTAGTGAGGCGCTCTTGATCCTCCTGCCAAATCCAATGTGTGTCTAAGGCTGCAATTTTTCCTGGCGCAGCCGCTCCCACATGAGTAAGCATAGCCAAAGAAATATCAAAGTGATTGTTTGAGTGTGAGCCATAAGTCAGACCCCATTCGTTACACATTTGCGCTACACGTACTGAGCCTTGCATTGTCCAGAAGTGTGGATCAGCTAAAGGAATATCCACTGAATGTAGCTGGACAGAGTGTCCCATCTGACGCCAATCCGTTG
>JGI24143J45723_1001397_pt1 | contig 11461 bp, 11 predicted proteins | sample BarGraIncu00432A_FD_45723 | JGI IMG/M metagenome (IMG submission 45723)
AACGAACCGGATCAACATCGACCGCCACCACCGAAGACCTACTACGGGCGGTGCACGCCATCTACGAGCCGACCGGAACACCCCAGCTCATCACAATCGGCGGGCCGAGCGCTAGCGGTAAATCGACACTGCTCGAAACCCTACGAAAACAATACGGAAACGACATCACCATGCTCACAAGCGACAACTACTACATCGGCAAAACACGCATGCGACACGAAATGCCAACCGGACAAGAGGAAAACTTCGACCACCCAAGAGCAATCGACACCGCACGACTTGCCAGCGACCTCTCCGCCCTACGAGCTAGACAAACGGCCACCACACCACTCTATGACATGCTAACCAGCGAACCGCTAGCCGACACAGGGCAACACGGCCCGACCCCGCTCATCATCGTCGAAGGGCTTGTCGCCAACCACCCCGAACTGCGCAAACTGAGCCGGCTGAGCGTCGCCCTTGACGCACCCCTGCACGAACGACTGGTACGCCGCATCGAACGCGACCGAACCCGCAAAGCTCACACGCCCGAAACGACCATGGACACCTTCTTGAACCTTGTCGAACCCAGCTACCACGCCCACTACGCCGACTTCGACCGCACTGCCGACCTGCACATAAGCACCTAACAACACTCGGACTGAAAGGAGACTAAAATATGCGCCACTACTATATCAGACACGCCGAACATACCGGTGACGCGCTTACGGCTACGGGCGTAGAAGAAGCTAGGAGTCTACACGAGCGACTATTTGAAACCGAACCAGGCCTCGGGTTTGATTCTGAGACGACCTCTGAGTTAAATTCAAAAAGAATAAAGGCCTGGAGCGCCGACACATTCCGGTCGCTCGCAACGACAGCACTCGCGCTAAGACCAGCTACCAAATACGAAGATCTATCTAGCAATATACAATCGCTCATGCGGTCTGGAATCTTGCACGCAGACCCCGCCCTACGCTACACCAAATTCACCGAACACGACAGCAAGATCCGCGATGCGTATCAAGCGGCGTACGAGAAAGGTCGCACCATGGACTTCTATATTCGCCGCTCAGACGAATTCCTGCGGCTCAACCCAGCGCTTAGTACGCACAGCACATTAGCCGTCGAACTTGCTCGCCGTACCCTTTCGGCACAAAGCGAAAACACCCCTCGCCTGCTCTGCGCACGCGAGTTTTTCTGGCCAAACTTCCGAACCGCCCTACTAAACATTCAAAACAAAACCAACGAACGCGACCAATACGTCGAGTGGTACTGCGAAGAAAAAGAGCTAAACCCGCTGGCTCGAACCGACATCGCTCGGGTGTTTAGCGAATCAAGCCACATAGTGCTCGAGGATGACTATGGCACACTCGCCTGTACCGAATACGACCTCCTCAATGTAGTTAAGAAAGGGATTACTAGTGTCTAAAATCACCTCTATGAACCTGCGAAACATTAAGCCCACTATCAGCATGCGGCGCAGTTCAGCCCGCATGACGGTATACCCGCGAATACACATGTTTGGACTCGATTTGTCGCTACAATCCGGCATACTTCGCTCGGGAAGCATGGGCTTCTCACTTACAACAATGCCGGTCAAGATACGCGTCCAACCGGCCGATAAGGATATCATCGTATCGAATTACGATGGTGGCGACAACAATTTACCAGAATTGTTGCAAAAGCTAAGGAAGTATTTGAAAAAAGATACTAAGTGGAAAGTTACCGTCACCTACCCCTCCGCTTTCCGGCCACATATCGGCATCGGCTCATCAACACAGATTGCTGGCGGCGTACTACACTGCGCCGCTACCAGTATAGGCACAAGACTTGAATGTAACGATTTGTTCATGATGGGCATGGGTAGCGCCTCTATGCTAGGCCTCAGCCTGATTCATGCACCTGGATTTATTATCGAGTATGGCTATAGACCAACTAGCAAATCGACTGGTCGAGTGCTACAACCAAAGCTCTACTCGGGTTACGATACACCAACCTACTCACTATTAAAAATAGCTAGCTGCCCATGGTACGCCGTAATAGGGATACCTCGAAAAGCCGAATCTCTCAGTGGTCATTCCGAAGCGACCTTCTGGGCTAAACATCTCCCAGACAATAACCAGTCAGCTCAAGCCACAGCATACTCGGTTTTTATGGACTGCGTTCCAGCACTCATCGAAAACGATTTTCAAAGATTCACCTCAGGTCTTAATAATGTGCTAAAGCAAGGCGCAAAACCCGCCGAAGAGGATATACAAAGCGCCACGACAAAACGTCTATTAAAACAACTGCGCGATTTGTTCGGCGTCGCTGCCGTAAGCTCACTCGGTCCAAGCATCTACGCTTTTTCCGAAAACAACCCAGCAAAACTCATACAATCATTACCAACTTCAGACTACGAGTTCATCGTGCTCCCTCTCGGCCACAGTCGCGCTAGGAGAGCCACTCATGGATAACAAGGGGTCAATCGTCATAGCGACTTTCGGAGGTCTTGGTAAAACCACCTTTGCAAGGAAGTATCCCGATATCGCCATTGACCTTGAGGGCATAACCTACAAATACATCTATCACTCTCGGCGAAGTAGGCAAATGATAAGGGCCGGCATACACGAACCGCTCAAAGGCCTGGATAGTGATCGATCGCTAAACCCAATGTATCCCGCTAACTACGTCGGCGACATTATTGCTAACCTCGGAAAATACCGCTACATATTAATTGTGTTATCGCCAGAAGTTCTAAAAGAATTGGAGCGAAAACACATAGGCTATTACCTGATATGCCCGGCTGGCGATGCCAAGAAAACTATCCTTAAACGACTGCATGAACGCGGCAATACCAGTACCTTTATTAACAAAATTGATAAGATATTGTCGTCTACGGAAATAGCAGTTCTCCAAAAAACTTTGCAACCAATCGCTTTCTACAGGCTCCCCAAAGACAGCTACCTAGAGGAGTTTATTTACACTACTTTTTGTGCGCCGGCAGCCACTCGTTCTGATATGTAAGATGCGGCAATACGTCATGCACTAATATTATCCGCTCTCCGCTGCCTTTAAGCGTTGCGGTCGAAAAAAGTATACGTTTCGTTCCCCGCTTGGAACCTGTCCAATCCCGACGATATAATTTTACGTTCTCCAGCTTATCCTTAATGCTCGGAAACTTCTTGAGCCCATCGTAGCGAGGAAAGTACTCATAGGTGTCCGACCCACTGCCGTTGCCAGCAGCCCTAACCGGCAAACCATCCTCGCCACCGTACTTCATAATCTCTTCGTTGATAAGACGTACCGCGTCTTCGACGTCTTCTGGCTTCTCTTGACCACAGTCTCGTTTACTAACGCCCAAGCAGAACGTACCGGCGTTACCAGAATAATAATACGGAAGATACGAACAATGCCTCCACTTGTCGTGTTCTACGGAGTCGGATATAGCTTCAAGCCCAGTTATAGCACCCTCACCTAACGTTCTAGCGTCCATAGCTATGTATGGCATATCGACTGGCTGAGACGATTCAATTCCAAACTGTTTTTTAATATTACCAACATCAACCACGCCTAATAGTGCGTCCGGTATAGTGAATTCTATATAGCTGCCGACGTACGACGAAGACGCCACATCACTGGGCGCATTACGCCTTACGCATTCATCAAGGTGCAGCACCACAGAATAACCCGTGCCTGCGATTGGATACTCATAAATAGTCCTGATTTTGTGCACTTCATACGGAACTGCGACTTGAGCTGCTTGAACGTCATCAATTGCGTAAAGCAGCATCGACGCAACCGCCTGGTCGGTAGTGGCAATATGGCGCACTATCCTTCGATGATTTTGACTGTTCTCACGGTGTGGATTGGTTTTGTGTATAAGACTATACTCCGAGAAACCTTCGTCGTCTTCATAGCCCTGATCATGCAATTGCACTTCAGCCCTTAGGCAAAGTACCTCCTCTAAATAGCTCGGGTTCGCACCAGGCGACAAGAGATAATAGTCGACCTGTTGAATCGGCTCGCCAGTCCTAACAACCGCACCTGATGACTCAAGTCTCTGCTTTAGCTGGTTGATATCGTTCTGGCTGTCACTAATTCGATATTTATATTGCTTGTTTTCGACGGTTACGATATCAAGAATAATTTCGGCTGTTTTTCCAATACGCTCCGCGATTTCGTCGAACTGCCTACCAAGAACACTCTGTTTCTCTTTTTCGCCGTTATTGGTAGCCTCGCTCATTACAACAGTATACACCAGCCCGCAACTTGGTCATGTCTTTATAGTGTTATTTTTACGAAAAGCAATCGTCAAAATTTGGTATTAGCAACCATTCACATACTGTGTATAGCGTTTAATCGTCGGAAAAGGTAAACCATTCCGGGTCTTCCCGGATGTCCTTGACAACATGATCCCAAAATGATTCGAGGTTCGCCTCGTCAATCTGTTCATCCAAATCAATATCGTGACGTTGCTGATGCTCAACAGGAATCTCGTCTTCGTCGGACGAGGGATCAATCGGCTGAAATTGGAGGTAATTGAGTAATGGCATATGTTTGTGTTTTTAGTGTTACTGCACGTATATTAGCACAAACACTATGTTTTGTCAATCACTACCCCTTTGGTTACCCGTTTGAACTTTCTGACTTAGGATTTTTTGCTAAGCAGCTGGATAGCCGAAGCGATACCCCAACCAATCAAAGCATAGACGCCAGCTGCAACAAGCGTTTCTAGCTCAAAACGCGATACGCCGGCCTGGAACTGACCCACCTGGAGTAATCCTCTAAATCCTGATACGAATGGATCAGTAACGGTGTAAATTAAGCTGGCAAATTGGTTTTCAAGGTTAGCACCCAAAAGTGCCAACACGACTCGAAGCAACAAAAATGTCACAACGAGTGCCGTAATGAACCACACAACACGCACGCCACGGTTGACGTGTTCGTCACGACTCTCGTGATTTACTTCGCGGGTAACGACGCGTTGACCGTCAATATCTTTGTGTTCCTCGGTTACCTGTTCAGTTGTATCTACCATATGAATCCTCCGTCTATTAGTTGGATTGTTTGTAGCCTTATTATAACATGGGTTCTTTCTTAGTTGAGCTATTAGCAATGAACTATTCGGCCTTTTGCAACGAAAGTATTACGTCAACACCCTCAACGACCACGGTTGTTTTGAAACTATAGGTATCAGCTGAAAGCTTGCTCGCGAGCGTTTCGCTCGAAATAACATCAGCGTGTTCGGTGATCACCTTCTTGAGTTCGGAGTCTTCGGTCAGAAGACTAAGCGCAATACGATCATCCACATTAAGTCCCGCTTGTTTACGCGCGTTTTGAATATGGCGAATAATCTCACGCGACAATCCTTCTCTTTTCAGTGCTGGCGTAATCGTCAGATCAAGCGCTAGCTCGTCGCCTTTTAGAACAGTTTTGACGTTCAACTCTTCGGTTAAAATATCACTAAAATTTACAAACTCACCTAGCGTCGGTACGGTCACACTGGCGAGTGGCTGACGAATCTTGAGACGCTCTTTGGCGCGAATACTTAAGGCTTGATTGACATACTCTCGAACGGTTTCCATATCCTGAACGACAAGCTCATTAATATGGCCAGTTTTGGGCCAGTCAAGCAGATGAACGCTCTCGCCGCCTGTTAATTTCTGATACAATTCTTCAGCCAAGAACGGCGTAAAGGGCGCCAAAATCTGAGCTACCTGCACAAGGACATAGTGAAGCGTTCGATAGGCATTGTTTTTATCAGTATCATCACCTGATTTCCAAAATCGACGGCGGCTACGACGAACATACCAATTACTGGCATCTTCAATAAACGGCAAGATTGGCTTAACGGCATTGGGAATATCGTAAACGTCCATATTCTTTTCGATGCTTTGGGTCAGTTGGTGAACGCGACTGACAATCCACTGATCAAGCGAGTTTTCAAGCTGGTCGGTCGGGTCAGAAATATCACCCGTGAACTCCCAGCCGTCGACTTCAGCGTACATCGTAAAGAAATCGTACATGTTCCAGACCATACTAAGTTTACGAGCGACGTCACCTACCTCTTTATCTTGCAGTGCAAAATCTTCGCCACTAAGAAGCGGTGACTGTAGTAAGAGAAATCGCAAACTGTCAGCCGAATATTGATCCATCAACAGATTAGGGTCGGTAAAGTTACCGAGGCTTTTGCTCATCTTGCGGCCATCGTCACCCGCGACATTTCCTGTCACGATAACGTTTTTATAAGCGTTGTGACCAAATAGTCCGACGTTAATTGCATGAACGTAATAGAACCAGGCCCGGACCTGCCCAACATACTCAACGATAAAGTCACCGGGGAAATTTTGTTCAAATTTTTCGACATTCTCGAATGGATAATGGAATTGCGCAAACGGCATACTACCACTTTCGAACCAACAATCCAGAACCTTGTCGATACGCGTATAGGTTACACCGTCGATATCGAAAGTAACGTCGTCTACCCATGGGCGGTGATAATCTTCTAGTTCAACACCGCTTAGTTCTTTGAGTTCCGCGTAGCTGCCGACAACTTTAATCAGTTCTTTGCCATCCTTACCGATACCTTTCCAAACGGGCATAGCCGTGGCCCAGAAACGATCGCGAGAAATGTTCCAATCGGGTGCGGTTTGAATCGTCTTTTCGAAACGACCATGCTTTATGTGTTCGGGGAACCAATTGACATGCTCAGTGTTTTCTTCGAGCATCTTGACGCGCTGGCCATCAACGTCCATAAACCAACTTGGGTGGGCGCGGTACATCAAACGGTTGCCAGTACGAGGATTATGAGGGTATTCGTGACGAATATATTCAATTTTCCAAACCTGACCACGTTCATGCATCGTCTTGGCGATTGTTTTGTTGATCGCCCAGACGTCTTCGCCTTTCCAGTCACCTTCTGTATAAATACCGTAATCGTCCAAAACGTGGACAATCGGAATGCCGACTTGTTGAGCCAAAATAAAGTCCTCTTCGCCATATGCCGGCGCCAAATGAACAATTCCTGTACCCGATTCGGTTGTAACATAATCAGCAGCCCAAATTTTGTGTGCGTCAGGACCGCGGTCAGCAAATAATGGCTCGTATGTCTTGCCAACCAGCTCTTTACCCTTTAAAGTCCGAACAATTTCGTAGCTCAGGGGCTGGTGTTTTTCGTCAGTTAGTACTGTCCCAACCAAATCTTTGGCCAAAATCAGGTTTTCGCCGCCAACCAAAACCTGTACATATTCAACTTTTACGTTTACTGCGAGGGCGCTGTTGGCGGGTAGCGTCCATGGAGTGGTAGTCCATGCCAGTAGATATACGTCCTCGCCAGTTAGTTTGAATTTTGTATACACGCTTGGATCGGTTACTTCGATATACGCACCAGCGTCCATCGTGACTTCAGCCTTGGAAAGCGGTGTTGCCCACTGCGTGTCGTACATCAGAACGCGTTCACCTTCGTAGATTTTACCCTTTTCATACAGTTGTTTGAACGCCCACCAAACAGATTCCATATAATCTTTGTCCATGGTTTTATAGGCACCCTTAAAGTCGACCCAGCGACCGATGCGATCAACGGTATCTTCCCATAGACCACTGGTTTGAACCATGCTCTCACGAGCGGTAGTGATATATTCTGCAAGGCTAATCTTTGTACCGATATCTTTACGATTGGTAATACCGAGCTTTTTCTCGACAAAGTTTTCTGCCGGCAGGCCGTGACAATCCCAACCCCAAACACGCTCTACTCGCTTTCCTTGCATCGTCTGATAACGAGGCACGACATCTTTAACAACACTCGAAAGCAGCGTTCCGAAATGTGGCACACCTGTAATAAATGGAGGGCCATCATAAAATACATAGGCATTCTCTTTGGGGCGTTGTTCGATAGATTTTTCGAATGTTTTATTCTTTTTCCACTGGACGACAATATCTTTTTCGTATTCAAGTGCACGGCGACGAGTGTTGGCGTTAAATTTCATCTTGTTTCCTTTCTAAAAAAACAAAAAATCCCTATTTAGTCACTGGAATCCGCTATTGCGGACGGTACCATCCAGTTTCTAAAAAGAGATTCTTCTTAGCGCTTAGTTGCTCGATCTCACGGGTCGATTTCCGTTCAGTTCTACTCTCGTTGCCGATTTCTTCCGAAAAAACATTTGTGACTGATAATCACTCATTCTGCGCCGCAGAAATGCTTCGTCTATAATCTTATCGCTATTTGGCCTTCGGCGCAACCGCGAAGTACACTAACCCTCTCGGTCTGCTAGGAGAACAGCTCACTGCCATATTTAAGAACGATAACAGCGATAACCGCTACTATCAGCGTCGCAAGGACAAGTTTGTCGTAATCTTTTTTGATAAATGCCTTAGCTCGTTTCGCAAGCTTATCTGGCAAATACAGATTATCTTCGCGAATGTTATAGCGCGTTATCGAAAAAAAGACGAATGTTGTTGACAACAAGACAAGAAGACACCAGGGACATAGAGCCTGAATAACAAACGTGCTCGTATACATCAAATAGTATGCGAACAAAAATCCCAGTGTGTAACATATTTGTGCGGCAAACATAAACTTACGAGGAAACTTCACCGCAGCCAGGCCAGCAATGGCAACGGTAATAACAATTGGCTCTGCCATCAGTCCCAAAAAGCTGTTTGGGAAGCCAAATAACATCGCCGAAGGATGCTTCGCAACGGTTGCGCAGTTAATAATAATGTTCACGCTACAACTTAATTGAGCGTTTGGGTTCTTCGCCAGCTCCACTGCCTCAACAGATAGAACAAATGCAGCAACAAGGCTAATAAGGGCACCGATTAACATACTAGCAAAAATCCAACGGTTGTCTGCTAGATACTTGTCCTCGTGGTGAAAGAATGTATTTATTTTACTGAACATAATAACTTACCTCACTAATAGTTGGCAGTGGCAAACCGCGCCACATATTCTGCATAACGCTATCGTCAGATAAAGCGACCACTGTAGGATACTCAACAATATCATAGGCACGACAAAATTGTTCGCCATCCGGAACCTCTGGATCGATCGTTTCTATAACATGGCTCGTCTGTCGCTCAAAATCACGTAAAAAATCAAGCACAGTGCGCGCATAATCGCTTTCGTTCTTGTACACAACAACTACCTTCATAGGATTATTTAATTTTCCGATCTCTGACGACGGCGATGCTCAAGAATCTTCACGAAGTCGTCAAGCGTCTTAAACTCATGGTACACACTGGCGAAACGGACGTATGCGACTTCATTACGGACCGCCAGTTCATCAAGCACTTTGTCTCCCACCTGCTTAGAGGTAATTTCATTTTCACCGATAGCGTATAGCCCCTCTTCGATGTCCGTAATCATCTCTTCAACTTCGACTTCGGATGCAAAGAATTTTCCGACTGATCGCTTGATCGCATTCGCCAGTTTTTCTCTGTCAAATAGTTCACGCGTACCGTCCTTTTTAATGACGGCCAAATTAGGTTTTTCAATACGCTCATATGTCGTAAAACGCTTACCACTCGGAGATTCTCGGCGACGGCGAATAGTAACACCGTCACCTACTTCGCGGGATTCGATAACCCTACTGTCACCGATACTATACTTAGCCATGAGCTATGCCTCCTTGTCGTCTGATTTCTTGTTTTTCTTACGGCGACGAAGAAATGCTGGTGTGTCAGATTCCTCTTCGTTTTCGTTTGGTTGATTCCAGATATCATGAGAAGTCTCTTCTGAGAAAACAGCAGCTGCATCGCTATGATCAAGATCAAGGTCAATTGCATCAACGGCGTCATCGGTCAGTTGTGTACTTTTGGGTATAACTGTTTCAGCCACGTCGGCTGTCTGATGAAAATACGCCGAATCAAATCCTGTTGCAATAACAGTAATGATAAGCTCATCCTCAAGATCAGGCTTCAATGTTGCACCGAAGATAATATTAGCGTCTGGAGACACAGCGCTCGTGATAATCTCGGCTGCTTCCTGAATCTCGCTCATACTCATGTCGTATCCACCAGTAACGTTGAACAAGACACCCTTTGCGCCGTCAATCGAAACTTCGATGAGTGGCGACTCAATAGCCTGCTGAGCAGCCTGAGCGGCACGATTATCGCCACTTGCGCGGCCAATACCCATCAGAGCTGAGCCGGCGTTGCTCATAATAGCCTTCACGTCGGCAAAGTCGAGGTTGATCAGTCCGTGTTCGGTAATAAGCTCGGAAATACCCTGGACGCCCTGACGTAGGACATCATCGGCTATCTTGAAGGTTTCAAGCAACGGTGTCCGACGATCAATAGTTTGCAATAGTCGATCATTAGGAATAGTAATCAACGTATCAACTTGTCGCCCCAGTTGCGCAATTGCCCATTCGGCATTTTGACGACGCTTTTCACCCTCAAAGCTAAACGGCTTCGTGGCAACGCCAACGACAAGAATACCAAGTTCACGGGCAACTTCGGCAACAATATGGCCCGCACCGCTACCGGTACCACCACCGGCACCAAGCGTCACAAACACCATATCTGCACCAGTTAACGCTTCACGAATCTCGTCACGTGACTCATTGGCAGCGGCTTCACCCACAGAGGGGTCAGCACCCGCACCAAGACCACCGGTCGTGTTGTGTCCAAGGTGAAGATTCAGGTCGGCTTTGCTATTATGGAGTGCTTGCGCATCCGTATTCATGGCAATAAATTGCACACCGTTAAGTCCGGCATCTTTCATGCGATTAACGGCTGAGCCGCCTGCGCCACCGACACCAACTACTTTGATGCTGGCAAACGTTTGTATGTCGCTTGGTTTTACTTCAGGCATGTATCTGTTATCTCCCAATATTCGTATTCTTTAATTAGTATACCACTTGCATAGAAAAAATGGCTACGCCTTGAAACGTGCCAGGAACTTAGAGACAGCTCCACCAACACCTATCAGCGAGCTGGCTGTCTTTTTTTTGCTACTGTGCTGAGGGCCGTCTCGTTCGGAGTCGAGCAACATCAGCCCAACTGCAGTTGCAAATTGTGGTTTTTCGATGTCATCAGCAACCCCACCGTACCCGGAGGTCTTGCCGATGCGCGCAGCGAGCCCCAATGATTCTTTGGCATATTCAACAATGCCCTTTAGTTGAGCCGTGCCACCTGTGAGAACGATACCGCCTGGCAACTTACCGGCACGACGAGCTTTCTTTAATTCATTTTGGATTGCTTCGAATATCTCCTCCAGGCGCGCCTCGACTATCTCGTCAATATCGCTGGTCTGAAAATTATATATCTCACCGTCATATTCAAGGCTCACGCCAGAGGTTGCGCCGCGTGGCTGAGCCGATGCATGATCAATTTTTAATTTTTCGGCGATTTCTGGATCAGTCTTCAACCCAATCGCCAGGTCATTGGTGATATTGATACCACCAAGGGGAAGAACTGCCGCATACTGCAAATCCCCTTCTTCGTAGATCGCGATATTCGTTGTCGCTCCACCAATATCAATCAAAGCGACACCATT
>JGI24143J45723_1001404_pt1 | contig 11426 bp, 13 predicted proteins | sample BarGraIncu00432A_FD_45723 | JGI IMG/M metagenome (IMG submission 45723)
TACCAGGTATTTGATCAGCAAGTATGCCTTCGGCTTTAGAAGGCGAGTAGCAAGCAGGGATAAATCCTGATAGAATCGCATAAAACGGTTCTGAACGTAATGTCTTTATCCAAGATGATATGCTAGTTTCTTTACAATAAGCCATGACGATAAGTGACCTGAGTAAAGCTACCGCATCTTTGGGCGGAGCCCCTTGATTGGATTTAGAATAGGTACTTTGTATTAGAGGGACAATTCCTGTTAGGTCGGCAGACCAGATTTTTGTTATTATTGAACTACGCTCAACCAAAGTAATTTGTTGGTTGTTTTGAATAAAGAATTTTTCTAAAAATGTTTCAACAAAATCTTGATATTGAGTATGTGAAGCCTTAACAGTTAGCATGAAAATCACTCCTTATAAATGAGATAATGTAATTAATATACATATTTTATTTTGGCAATTTTTACTAGCTGTCAAGTCTTATTTCAAATCATTTGATTAAAATAAATTAATAATGATACGAATAGCTTAGATTATCTAGGTTATGCGTACAATATAAAACTCAAAGGAATTCTGGGGTGAAGTTGATTTTTGAAGAAAAATGAACCTAGCATTAGCAATTGCTTGAGAGTTTCCGAGAGTACTATATACTTATACAAGAGGTGATTAAATGTTAACAAATATTAAAGCTGCGATTTTTGATTTAGATGGTACTCTTATCGACTCTATGTGGGTTTGGGGTAAAATAGATGAGAATTATTTTAAAAGCAGAAATATGGATTTACCTGAAAATCTAAAAACCCAAATAGAGCATCTTAGCTTTGATGAAACTGCGGCATATTTTAAAAATAATTTTGGCATATTGGATACTATAGAAGAAATAAAAAAAGAATGGAACGATTTTGCATATGTGGAGTATCAAACTAATGTTAAGTTAAAGCCTGGTGTAGTTGAGTTTTTATCTTTACTTAAAACTTTAAATATCAAAATTGGTATCGCTACAAGTAATTGTAAACCCTTACTAGAAGTTGTGCTTCGCGCTAATGGTATATATGATTACTTTGACTGTTTAACTCTCACAGATGAAGTATCTAGAGGTAAAAACTTCCCTGATGTATATTTACTTACAGCACAGAAATTAGGCGTAACCCCTGATCAGTGTATTGTATTTGAAGACATACTCCCAGCAGTTAAAGGTGCAAAAGCCGCTGGAATGAAAGTAGTAGGAGTTTATGATGATTTCTCAAAGCAACAAAAAGAGGCTATCATAAGTCATGCAGACAGATATATAATAGAATATCATGAATTAACTACAGCAATTTAGAACTCATGTTTAAACATGGGTTTTTTTATACGAATTTTTTTGACTACTTTAGAATACTATATACTAATATGACATATAACTTAACACATTCATAAACTAACAGGTTAAAATTTAATATATTAGTACATTATTCTTTAGAAAAAGTAATTTACAAGGAGCGTTATTATTGCTTATTTTTTTATTTTCAATTATTTTGATATGCTTTGGTGTGTATTATTCTATGATGAACCAAAAATTATCAACTCAAAAAACTCAACTTCGAGTTATCACTATGCAAAATAGGGATTTTAAATCAAAAATTTCAAACGCGCGAAATGCTGATGGACCTGTAGTAATAAAGTACAAATTACCCCTTTTTAAAACCGGAACCACAAAGGACAGTTGCAGTCTATATTTAAGCCCCACGGAAAATTCACCAGTTCTAACTACTATAGTTAAAAACACTTCTATAGAAATTCAAGATTCAGCTGAGATTTTCAATATTTCATGGTATGAAGTATCTCTTGAATCTCAGACTAACATTAATAATAAAGGCTGGATAAAAAAAGACGATCTAATTACCATTGATGATACTGTTAATAGCCAAGAAGAGAGTCCTATTTAAATAATCTTAAAAGGCATATATCCATAAAATATATGCCTTTTGGAGTTATAACTATTTACTATTGTGCTGTTAAATTAATATAAGAGCTTTTCATAAACTATATTTAAAAATTTATCATCACTTATACCACTAAAATCTTTTTTAATATCAATTATCTTATCTTCTGCAACTAGTACAAATGACTTTTTATCACTATCCGAATAAACCACAATGCTACTTGGTAATTTAGTGCCAATTCTTTTCAAATCAACGCCATAGTTGTTAAGTTTACCAAGCAGCCTTTTCTCATAGAATTTAATTACTAAGGCAGAATCACTCTCAAAAATTGTATAATATAATCCCTCGTCTTCATTACCACTAGCATAGTCTACTCTTTGAGCTATTATACTTTTATCAAACGTACTATAAGGACTAGCATCATTACTTTCTTTAAACCCAAAGTCCGTAAACACTAAACGAGCATTATCATTTGGAAATTCATTAGGCGAGTTTTTAGGACTACTTAAAATAATTGGTCCCACTCCAAGCATTATTACTAAATATGTTGAAACTAGAATACCAGCAATCGTTATCCCCCTATTTATATTTTTAGAATATCTTTTTTTATCAATAAATTTTTTAACGTAAATCATAATTATTATAGGAATACAAAATATCAGTAAAAAATAAATATTAAAACCCCGGTCATAGATATTATCAAAAACCAAAAGCTTTACTAATATAATTAGCATTATCAGCACATAGTTTTTAATTAATACATTTTTTATCCTAATTTGCTTATAGTTGCTATAATTCATAGTCTTATCTCGTTTAAGTTGCCTTCTAGCCTTTATAATCCAGCTACAAAATCTGATAAATCCTACGCCATTTATTAATATAACAGTAGACATACTTACTATTGCGAATATCCCCAAATTAGATGCTAGTACAAACCCTGCATCCCCCATAAATAATTGAATATACAAATTAAAAATAAACATGAGAGTTAAAAAAAATTGACCGCTAGCGGATATCAACGAAGCTTTCAATACTGATTTAAACTTCTCTTCTTCATCAGTATGAATAGAAATAGCTTCAATATATTTTTGCGAATAAAATATTTGAGTTTTACCTATTTGACATATATAATTCCACCCTGCTGCCTTACAATACTCCCTATATTCTAAAGCTATATCACTATCTTTACGATCGAAAATAGAGATTTTATGAAGTACGTCGACTGAATACTTTATATTTTTCTGATCTGTTTTTATGAATTTAAAGAAGTCTCCTTTAACCGATTCTAGTAACCATCCCTTTTCAACCATTAGTTCAAGATATTCTTCTGCTGCCGCACATTCGTAGGGTAAAAAAGCAAAAAATGTTCTCTTTGTAGTTTTACTTTTCATAATTTCTCCTCCATACATAATAATCCATCACTAGCCATAATAATTAATCTTCTATATTCATCTAATAGTATCTCTTTCCCTTTATCTGTAATTATATAACTTCTTTTTCTACCATCTACTTTTGTCTCTCTTATCATCTTTTCCTTCTCAAACTTAGACAAAAGTGCATAAAGCGTTCCGGGCCCCACCTTTACGCGCCCTTTGGAAATACCTCCTATAGACTCCATAATATCTACACCACACATTTCTTTAAGTAAAGACATCAATATATAATACATTGGTTCTGTTAAGTTTTGAAATTGCTGCCTTGCCATTTTAGTCCTCCTATAATATCGAGTATCGATATACATAATTATATTATACTATCGATACTCGATATTGTATATATATTTATTCCCATTTATTAAAACTCAACCCACAAATATAAAGGATTACCACAGAATGTTTTTTACCATTCTACGGTAATCCTTATAATATTTTATCATCCAAATTTTATAATATTTCTATTTATGTTTCTTTTTATTATCGTTTTTACTTGAAAGGTTATTTTCTTTCTTTTCTTTTTCTTGTTGACTTCCACAAGAATGATCTTTTTTTTCACCCATAATTTTTTATACCTCCTATGTTGAAATTTAATAATAATTTTATTCTACTATTATCTCCAATATACGAATTATAATGCTTGTAATTTTATTCAAAATAAAATAAATCTTCAAATACTTTATCCAAGGCAATACATAAAATAAGTGCAAGTTTCGCTGTTGGGCAAAACTGACCTGTTTCTATTGAACTGATAGTTTGACGAGATACCCCTATCATTTGTGCAAGTTCACCTTGAGATAAACTTTTTTCTGCTCTTGCAACTTTCAAGTGATTTTTCAAAACTAATTCTTCTCTCATTCCATCACCCTTTTACAATAAATAATATAAAAGATGCTATTGCCAAAAGACCACTCCAAACAGCTATAAGTGAATCTTTTTTTTCTTTTAACATTTTATATTTATAAAACTCTGTTGCTGATTGTGAACCAAAAACAATAGTCACAAATTCCATGTAACTTTGACCTTTTATACCATTTATAGCAGCGAACACGAAACATAAAATCATTGTGATTATATTTCCGAGTCCAAATGAAGCTAACCATACACTCAACACTCTTTCATCTGAACCTTCATTTTTACTTTTTGCCAATATCTCTTCTTTTTTCATCACTTAGCCCCACCCCTTATTTCAAGTTTAATATATCACACTTCATTTTCATTGTCAATAAAACTTGTCATAATTATAAGTCAGCTTGTCATTGTATATTTATAACAATCAGCACAATTCTAAAAACACAAATTTTCAATTCTACTATTTCTATCATAAATTAAGTTTTCTATTTTTTCGAATGCTAATTATGTTATAATTTATAAATCAAACTAAAATCTCGCTTTAACTAAAGGAGTTTAATATGAGAGTAATATCTAAAGATAATCTATGTATAAATAGACCATATATAAATTTAAAGAAACTACCACTGAAAAGTTCATTGCGAGTTGGAGAGATTACTGAGGCCGGTTTTAAAGGTACTTATATAATTAATCAGCAAACACAAAACTTATCTACTAATGAGGATTACATTCTACAATTTAACAAAGGAATTGAGAAAATAACACTTGATACTGAGCTATTAAATGAACTCTTATTAGTTGAAGTCAATTATTCCTCTAAAAATGCTAATAAATCTGCTAAATTCAAGGTTTACCTTGTTTTAGATTATATAAAATATTCCCTGCCGTTTAGTTCATTTCAAGATATTTATGATAACTGTATGGATATCTTAGCTAGAGAACTTGATGGAAAAGAAGAATTGACTTACATAAAAGAAAGTTTTAGCGATTTGGGAAATGATGAACCCTCAGTAGATATAGACTTAAATTTAGAAAGATTGCAAGAATTTAAAGATAAGGTAAACTACAAAAGAAATATTTATTACTTTGTTGTAAATAACATTGCTTCAGCTACTTCAAAGTATGATATTAATACGAGCCCTAAAGAGATACTAATAAGTGATACTTTAAAAGTTCTAAGATATAACTATGATACAAGACTTTATATCATACTAGANTCTATTGATGAAACAACCAAAATAACATTAAATGAAACTGATATTATTTGTAACCTGNGTGAAGTCAATTTCCCAACTGTTAGCATATGCACGGGTTATGGACTTGGAAAATTATTAGACATTAAAAATAATGTTATTCCAAATACTAATACGTTATCATTATTTGCAAATATTCTAGACCTAGGATTAGAGGTTTTGAATAAGTGATATGAATATAGATGGGATGTCTCAAAATGATTGAAAAATCATTTTGAGACATCCCATTTAATTTAATCTTTAAATCGACTGTTTTAATTCTATAATTATACGATTTTAGTTGTCCACTCTTCACAGTCCCATACATCTGTTACTACATCTTGATAGAAATCTGGTTCATGACAAACTATAAGTATACTTCCTGTATATTCTTTTAGAGCCCTCTTAAGCTCTGCTTTAGCATCTACATCTAAGTGATTGGTAGGTTCATCTAATATCAATATATTAGTTTCCCTGTTTAGAAGCTTCGCAAGTCTTACCTTTGCTTGCTCTCCACCACTAAGCACCGTAAGCTTACTTTCGATATGCTTTGTAGTAAGTCCACATTTAGCAAGTGCAGATCTTACTTGGCCTTGTGTGAAGCTAGGGAATTCTTGCCAAAACTCTTCAATACAATTATTGCGGTTAACACCCTTTATTTCTTGTTCATAGTATCCTATATACTGATAATCTCCTAAATTTGTATGACCCGAAAGAGCTTTTACATCACCCATAAGGCTCTTTAATAATGTTGTTTTCCCAACACCATTCGCACCAGTTAAAGCAATCTTTTGCCCTCTTTCCATATACAAATCTAATGGCTTAGACAATGGAGTATCATAACCTGTAACTAGTTCCTTAGTTTTAAATATTATTTTACCTGAAGCTCTTGCTGTTTTAAAGTTAAACTGAGGTTTTGGTTTATCNTGTGTAACTTCCATTCTATCAATTTTATCCAATTTCTTTTGTCTTGATTTTGCCATTCCACTTGTAGACGCCCTTGCCTTATTTTTAGCAACAAAAACCTCAAGTCTTGTAATTTCTTTTTGTTGCCTTTCAAAATCAGATTCCATCTGCTTTCTTTTAGCCTCATGAACTCTTAAAAACTCTTCATAAGAACCTATATATCTAGTTAATTTTTTGTTTTCCACATGATATATTATATTAATTGCCCCTTTTAGGAATTCAATATCATGAGATATTAATATAAATGCATTTTCATAATTTTGAAGATATCTCTTAAGCCACTCTACATGAGTCTCATCTAAGAAGTTTGTAGGCTCATCAAGCAACAGAACATCTGGAGCTTCGAGTAAAAGTTTTGCTAGAAGTATTTTTGTTCTTTGTCCACCACTTAAATCTGCAACATCATTTTCAAGTCCAACATCTTTAAGTCCAATTCCTGCAGCTACCTCATCAATTTTAGAATCAATAGCATAAAATCCATTGTTATCGAGTTGATCTTGAATTACTCCCATTCTATCAAGTAACTTTTCTAGCTCTTCTGGAGATGCCTCTCCCATTTTTTCTGTTACGTTAATCATTTCCTCTTCTAATTCAAAAAGATATTTAAAAGCTTCCCTTAAAACTTCTCTAATAGTTTTGCCTTTTTCTAGTACAGTGTGTTGATCCATATAACCTACTCTTACACTGCTTGACCATTCAACGTCACCTTCATCAGGCATAAGTTTGCCTGTAATAATGTTCATAAACGTTGATTTACCCTCTCCATTGGCTCCTATAAGGGCTATGTGTTCCCCTTTAAGTAATCTAAATGATACATCATCAAATATTACTCTATCGCCAAATCCATGGCTCATGTTTTTTACTACTAATCTACTCATTTGTGTTTCTCCTTACTATATTATGATTTTATATTTTTGATTTTAGTTTTATTTTTAGTCATATGTTCATTTATTTCTAAAGATTGNATTTTAATTACACATTCCCATCCAAAGAAAATGCATCCAATTTTATCTAAATATTCTTAATTCAAACATTTATATAAAAATGGCACATATACAAGTGTAATTTATAAATCCACTTATGTCAAAACAATTTTATGATTTTATATTCCAAACTAACTCAATGTGTTATACTACTATAGATAAATAACTTGATATTTTGTTATTTAAAATTACTTTACGACCCCAAAGAATACAGGAGGGATTTAAAATGGCTTGTAAATTTTACTTATATAAAGGTAAAGGTAGAAATTCAGAAACTGGACACCTTTGGATATATACCAATGAAATCGAAAAATTTGATGGTGAATATGAAAATGGAGACATAATTGANGTCTACAATTTCAGAAATGAGTTTATAGGAAAAGGCTTCATAAATGATGTTTCAAAAATTGCTATAAGAATAATGACAAGGGACATTCATGAAGAAATAGACGAGGAGTTTTTCAGGAAGAGACTCGCCGCTGCATGGAAGTATAGAGAAACTGTTATAGATACTTCTAGTTGTAGGTTCTTGTTTGGAGAAGCAGATTTTGTTCCTGGAATGATCATTGATAAATATGAAGATTATTATGTTATCCAATCTTTAGCACTAGGTATAGATAAGTATAAAGACATAGTAGTTAATCTACTAATGAATGAATATGCTGCAAAGGGTGTATATGAGCGTAGTGACGCTAAAGTACGCGAACTTGAAGGAATGGAAAAAACAACTGGATTTTTGACCGAGCCTTTTGATACAACTATACAAATTATCGAAAATGGAGTTAAATATAATGTAGATATTGCAAATGGTCAAAAAACTGGATTTTTCCTAGATCAAAANGAAAACAGAGCAGCTATTCATAGATTATGTAAGGGTGCTGACGTTTTGGATTGTTTTACNCANACNGGATCATTTGCNCTTAATGCAGGTATCGCTGGCGCTAAAAGTGTACTTGGAGTTGATATCTCTGAATATGCAGTAGATTGCTGCAGAAAAAATGCGGAGCTTAATGGACTATCAGNTANNGTNAAATTTGAATGCCATAATGCCTTTGACATATTGCGTGAGTGGTCAAGAGACAAAAGACAATATGATGTAGTAATACTAGATCCTCCAGCTTTTTCAAAATCACGTTCTACTGTAGATGGTGCTACAAGGGGATATAAGGAGATTAATCTACGTGGTATTAAATTGGTTAAGCCGGGCGGATATTTCATAACTTGCTCATGCTCTCATTTTATGAGACCTGATTTATTTAGAGATACAATCGCTGATGCAGCACTAGATGCTAAAAGAACACTTAGACAAGTAGAGTTTAGAACCCAAGCATCAGATCATCCAATATTATGGAACTCTGATGAATCTTATTACTTAAAATTTTACATATTCCAAGTGGTTTAAAGTAACCAAAGTATATATTACTCCAGATGCTCTTACTTCGCCAAGTAATTCTAAAATTTATTATATTTACATTTGCTAAACAACACAAACTCGCTAACGCTCAAACATGTGTTGTTCTTCACGCAAATACAAATATAATAAATTAGAATTACTAAGGCTTGTTCGAATGCATTTTACGTAATATATACTTTTTTATTGCTTTATAATTCACTTAGAATTCAATCCCATCTTTATTTTTCACTTACGATATAATCCCATCCTTATATTCTGGCACAATATCTATGATATCTTTTTTGCAGCAATATTCTAAGTCTGCTAAAAGGCCTAATTCTGTAATTGTTTTGTAGTGACTTGCGTATTTTATAAAGCTATGGATATCCTCATTGTTTTTATAAATGTAATGAGAAGTTATAGCTATGTCTGTTAGCTCTGCTTTTACTAATTTCATTAAACAATCAATTATGTACCCACTACACAGAAAATCATCTATAGAAAATTCACCATTCGTACCTGCATTAACTATTACTACATCCTTTTTTAAAGCTACTATTCTATTTGCAGTAGCCTTAGCGTTAATCATTGCCCCTATTAGGATGTTACGTGCGCCCTCGCAGCCTTTTATAGCCTTAGTGCCATTAGTAGTAGTCATAACAAGTGTTTTGCCTTCAATGGACTCCATTGTATATTCAAGCGGAGAATTAGAATAGTGGAATCCCTCTATTTTTAAAGCATTTCGCTCTCCACCAAGCATAAACTCCTCTTTGCTATTTCTCACAATCTTAGCAGCGTCGTCTACCGTTAAAACAGGGATAACCCCCTTGCATCCATTATTAATTGCAGTAGTTATAACACTAGTCGCTCTAAGCATATCTATCGCTACTACTGTTTTATCCTTTATTTTCTCTGTTTTTATGTCATCCGCAGAAACTATTATATCTATTTTCATATGTTTTATCCCCTCTATAATCCTATTTATCTTATATTCTCTAATATTATTATAGTACATATTTCTGTTTATATAATTGCGTATTTTGAGGTTTTCATATAAAGTTTCACATGTATGTGCGTTAATATGTTTTAATACCTAATAGGCAAAAGCCACAAATCTTTATTATTTGTGACGTCCAATATGAAAATTGTGAAATAAAACTAGTAAAAAATCACTGAAAAGTATACTCATTTTATTTTAATAATCTATACTCCAATTGGCAGTCACATGGCTCTTCATCAATCAATTTGTCATTATATTCTACAGCTTCAACACATCCCATAGCTTTATAAAAAGCCTGTGACTCTTGCGACGAATGCGCAGATATATATAGCCTTTGAGCACCCATCTCTTTTGCTTTTTTGCACACAATAGAAAACAACTTTTTCCCTATTCCCGTACCACGTTTTTCATAAGATGTATGAATGCTTGAAAGTTGCAAATATTCCTTTTTTGAGCCAAAAAACTGACTTTCAACAGAAGCAAATCCAGCAAGTACATTATTATTAAAAGCACCAAATACTACGCCATCTGTTTTTATAGAGTTTTGCAGACATTTAATCAGGTATTTATATTCAGCTGAACCCCACTGTTCAGTAAAAGCGATTTCTTTTAATATCCATTCCTCATTTTCCTTACGCCAACATTTCTTTACATCTTGATAGCGATTAAAGTTTGCGAATAATGTTATGTCTATTTCAGATTTTTTTAATTCCCTATAGCTAATTGATCCCAATATAGATACCTCCGATTATGTAAATAATATTTTTAAATAATATTTTACCGATCCGATTTAACTCACAAGAAAATTATATATATTACAATGTTGCATGTATCGTATTTTTAGGTGATAGCGAAGTAATTTATCTTAACATTATGTTCATTACCGCACTAGAAACTTGACTGCATCCTCATAACATTTAACTTTCTTAACAGTAAAATACTTCATGAATTCTTTCGTCCACATGTCCATCTCTTCTTCTATTTCATTTACCTTATTCATAATGAACACAACATTTTTACAATCTGTATTTGACATAGCTGGAAGCAATAAAGAAAATCCCCATTCTGTATCTTCTTTTTCGTCTTCAAATCCGTTTCTTGCGTCTACAACAAAATTACTATTGGGGTATTTTTTAAGCAATCCCAAAGCAAATGTTGTTGGATTTCTATAGTCATCATAGCAGCAGAATTTTTTCCATGTAAGAAACACTATATTACCATCTAACATATATTTTACATTACTGAATTCTGAATCAAATTCATTTCTGTCTATATCAATATTCATAATTTCCCCCTTTCATATTCATCAACTTAATTAATGCATTACCATTCAGCAATTACTGGTCTTTCTTTATACCACCATAATTCATTATCTTCAACAAATCTAGTTAATACTTCCGAAAAATCTTCTGGAGGTTTATATCCAATGAAATTCAATATAGAATTAACGAAATCATCCTTTGACTCATCGCTTAACGTAGTTAATAGCTTATTTGCCTTATTTATAATATCTTCTGGTTTGTTTTTTAGGTCAGTTACAAATTTTATTAATCCTTTATGGCAAGGGAATAATACTTCACTTTCTTGCAGAAGAAGCCTAAATCCAAAAAGTACTATGTCCGTAGCTGCTCTTGTTCTAAGGTATATATCGTTTGATGATGC
>JGI24143J45723_1001407_pt1 | contig 11410 bp, 13 predicted proteins | sample BarGraIncu00432A_FD_45723 | JGI IMG/M metagenome (IMG submission 45723)
TGGGGATTTTGATCAAACCGGCGAGCTCGCTGCGCTCACCGCCAAAACTCAACACTAAGCGGCCACTCTGAGGCGACAACTATTCTGACACAGGGGGCTACGGTGATTTGTTTGCCACACTCATGAATTTCTTGAATGCGCCACGGAAAACTGCTAATCTTTTCCAGTTACTGACTTAAAGTCTATACTTGGTACGGAGTAGAGCCATGCAATTTGAGGGGAGGCGTCGCTTGCAGCAGCAGGAAAAAATAACCAAACTTATCGAGTGGTTCGTTAAGGCGGCGCTGCGGCACGCCGAAGCGGTTGAGGCCATGCATGAAGAGGCGGCTGCCCTTCAGGTGGAGAGCCTGGACCGATTTTACGCGGCTCTGCATCGCGAGGACGGGATGCCACAGTTCTTCTCTCTGCTTGACCACGAGAATTCTGTTATTGCCGGCATGGCCGCTGTGTACGCCCTGCGTGAGTTCCCGGAGCGTTGCCGGCCTGTTCTCGTCAGGCTGGCGCAAGAACCGGGGCTCATCGGATTCAGGGCACAGCTGGCACTAGAGCGTTGGGATTCCGGGGAGTGGTCGCGCTAGCGCCCCAAAAATATCAATCAGGTACCTAAATCATTCATTGTCTCAGTAGTTAAATTTAAGGAGGTACACAGTGTCAGAATTCAATAACGTATCAATCGTCAAGGAAGCAAATGTCTATTTTGACGGCGGCGTGACCAGCCGCACCATCTTCTTTGCCGATGGCACCAAGAAGACCCTCGGCATCATGATGCCGGGCGAATACAGCTTCAACACCGGCTCCGCTGAATTGATGGAGATTCTTGCCGGCGAGTTGACTGTTCTGCTTCCCGGTTCCTCCGAGTGGGTGGCCGTTAAAGGTGGCGAGGCTTTTGAAGTGCCGGAGAACGCAAGCTTCCAGCTCAAGGTGACTGTCCTTACTGATTACTGCTGCTCATTTCTGTAGAAGCGTTGAGTTGTTGAGTTGTTGAGTCGGGCGAACACAAGGTTCGCCCCTACGGCCATCTTGGTGCCTGTAGGGGCGAATCTTGTATTCGCCCGTTTCCTCGGCGAGCGGTGCTTTATCCCCCCTATGAAATAGGGGGGAAGCCGAACGTAGAGGTGCAGGGGGGTGATTTGCCTGTGCTAAAAAACCCCCTGTCTCGCTACGCGAGCATTCCCCCCTGTCCCCACAGGGTGGACCAAACAGCGCAAGGCCCTTAACTTAGTGGCAGTCCCCTCCGGGAGAGGGACTTACATCGAACTTTGTTCGCAAAGAGGAATCAAGGTGGACCAAGCAGCAGCATCGTCTGAGATAGCGCCGATTATCGGCCGATTCGCCCCGTCCCCCACCGGCCCGCTTCATCTGGGATCCCTGGTCGCGGCACTGGGGAGTTATCTCATGGCGAAGAGTACCGGCGGGAAATGGCTGCTGCGCATGGAAGACTTGGACCTGCCTCGGGTGGTTCCGGGAATTGGCGACGATATGTTGGCGACCCTGGAGCTGCTCGGCTTTGAGTGGGACGGGGAAGTCGTCTATCAGAGCCGGCGCACCGGGGAGTACCGGGATGCGGCCCAGGATTTGATGCGGCGCGGCCTGGCCTACCCCTGCGGCTGCACCAGGAGCGAGATCGCCCAGATCGCCTCGGCCCCTCACGAGGACGGCTTAATCTACCCCGGGATCTGCCGCGAAGGGCTCCCTCCCTCGAAGGTCGAGAGGGCTCTCAGGGTAAAGGTCCCTGATGAAGTCATCAGCTTCGACGACCTCATTATGGGGCACTACAGCCAGCATCTGGCCGCTTGCTGCGGGGATTTCGTGATACACCGGGCTGATGGTCCCTACGCCTATCACCTGGCCGTCGTGGTGGACGACGCCGCTTTTGGAGTGAACCAGGTCGTGCGCGGCACCGATCTCCTCAGTTCCACGCCGCGCCACCTCTATCTGCAGCGCATACTTGGCTACCCAACCCCACGCTACGGTCACCTGCCGCTGGTAACCGGACCCAATGGCAGCAAACTGAGCAAAAGAGATCACGCAGTCTCGATCGCAGCCGGGTGTGACCTTGGCAGAGGGGGAGGAACACTGCTTTTCGCGGGGCTGCGCTTTCTCGGGCAATCCCCGCCCCACGCCCTGGAGGGAGCTGCCCCGGCAGAAATTCTCGCCTGGGGTGTAGCCAACTTCCAAGCTGCAGCTGTCCCGCGTGCCTCGGGGCCTTTCGTCTCAGTTTAGCCCTGCTCCTGGAAAGCCGGAGCCGGTAGCTTCGGCCGCTCCTGCTCCGGCGCGGACAACCTTCTCTCCAGCCCCTCCCTGATCTGCCTGTTCACCCGGTTACTTAAGCCCCGATCCTGAAACCAGATGTGCACCAGCGAGTCGTTCAGCGCAGCGCATCCGGCCATGAGCGGAAGCGCCAAGATGGCAGTACGCCAGAATTTCACTTCGCTCTTCTCCTATGGTAACTATTCGGCTGAAGGAGTTTCTGTCTTAGGTATGCGTCGTTTGTGTCCCTCATGATCTACAGCCACGTAGGTGTAGGATGCTTCTGTCACCAAAGAAAACTCTCTGTTCTTCTCGATCGTCATTTCCTGGAACCCCGGCTTCAGCCAGACTTCCACCCTGATGGTGATGGAGGTCGTCCCGATCCTCATTACTTTGCCGTAGCAGCAGACAATGTCGCCTATTCGTACCGGCTTGATGAATCTCATTGCTTCCACCGCGATAGTCACCGCGCGGCCCCCGGCAATTTCTATTGCCATCATGGCGCCGGCGATATCCATCTGCGACATGATCCAGCCTCCAAAGATGTCACCGATTGCGTTTGTTTCACTTGGCATCGGTGAGGTCCGGAGTAATAGTTCCCCTTCTGGTTGTGCATGGCGTTCGGTCAAGGATTGCCTCCCTTATTTGTTTCAATTTAAACTGATTTCTTTAGTCTGGTTCTTTCTCCTCGCCCAGAGTTGCTGCGATGATCTTTTTCAACTGCTTCAGACTGGCCCGCTCCATTGGCTTTCCGGTAATGCTGCTGACCGTTCTGATGTTCTTCTCCTCAACCGGATATACCGAACATTCGATGACGACTCCTGCCTCATCCAGATAGATGTGGGTATAGTCAGTAATCTTCCCGCCCTTGCGTATCGGGACTATCTCGGTCTCAAAGCTTATGCCGTGACGCTCCAGCAGGATCTCCACCTCCTCAACAGACGTCGCAAAAAGGTGAATGTCGATGTCGCTTTGGCTGGTAACCGCACCAGAGAGCACCGACCCAACGAGGTAGGGGGAGAACTCCGCGAAAAGTTCCAGATAGGCGAGGGCGGCAAGGCGCAAGCGGAGCAGGCGCTCCGGAAGCAGGTCCTCCTGCTGGGCCGAGAGGAGCCTGGCGAATTCCTCATGAATCTCGGCGTTAGTCGGGAGATGGGAACCGAGCGAGAGCGCCTTTTCCGGGCCGAAGCGTTTGGCCGCCTTTCTCTTCGCGTCCCGGTATTCCCGCACCCCGTCCTCGTACATGAGGCGGGCTGCCTCGCAGACGATGAGGTCGCGAATCCTGTCCATTTTTCTCATGATCTACAGTATAGCCGATGACGCTCGATATGATACAGATAATAGCGAAAGGTTCTGAGTAGGAAAAAACACTATCCATTAAAAAAGAGGTTGACTGTGGGAACGTCATTTGTTATAAAAGGGAACTGCTTGAGCGGGAATAACTCAGTGGTAGAGTGCGACCTTGCCAAGGTCGAAGTCGCGGGTTCGAATCCCGTTTCCCGCTCCACTTAATAAATAATAGCCAGGTCCTTGGACCTGGCTTTTTTCTTTTTTATGCCTCTTAGTTGTATTTTCCTCTTTTTGAATAACCTCCTGTTTGTGTTCCCTCCACAGTATTTCGTCCGTCAGATTCTCCAGGTCTGTGCCTTATGCGTGCCTTGGGCCTGCCGTGATCTCCTTTCTAACATTCTTTTTGATATCAATAAGTGAGTATGACCTTTTATTGCCTAGATCCGACAGGCTTGGCGCTAACTTTAAGTCTAAGGGTCTGGCCCTGAAGCGGATCATGACCTTTCTCCACTGAGCGCAAGCGACTCGTGACATGGTGATCCCATGCCGTAACCTTGAATGCCTCAAATAGTGGCATACGCGGTAAATTTGGTCACTCGTTGTGCGAATTACTATATAACCACTTTTGCAGGACTCTGGAATTGTTACATAAATAATGCTGCGCTTTTGTTGTGGTATGGCATGTGTTGTGTAGTAGCAGTTGTAGCCAACGCCAAATAGATCGGCACAGGCGCCGATATCCTATTATGGCCGTGATGCCTCAGCATTACTTCTGAGGATAGGTCGCCCAATGGCAAAGATTCCTTTGGCGGGTGTCAGTATGGGATAAGCCGGTTGCAGAACCTGAGAATATAGACAAAAAAGAAGTTTGCGGGTAACCGCGGGAAAATGGTATAAAACAGTCGATGATTTCCCTAACTAGCACAGATTACGATGCCATCAGGCTCTCGATTCAGGTTGCCGTTGCAGCGACAGTGCTCTCCCTTCCTTTCGGGCTTGCCGCAGCCTATCTGATCACCTTTGTCAAATTCCGCGGCAAGGTGCTGGTGGAGGTCTTCGTCAACCTGCCGTTAACCCTGCCTCCGGTCGTCGTCGGCTATTTGCTGCTGATACTGCTCGGTAAACACGGCTGGCTCGGCAGCCTGCTGAGCGACGCCGGCATCAGGCTCATCTTCACCCTCAAGGCTGCCGTAATCGCCTCGGCGGTCGTCGGCTTCCCGCTTTTGGTGCGCTCCCTGCGAACCGGCATGCAGGGGATCGATCCTCAGCTGATAAATGCCTCGCGCTCCCTGGGGGCGCGCTGGTACGACACCCTGCTGACGGTCATCCTGCCGCTTTCCGTTCCTGCTTTGGTGGCAGGGTCTTCCCTCATGTTCGCGCGTTCACTGGGCGAGTTCGGCGCCACCATCATTGTGGCGGGCAATATTCCCGGTGTGACCCAGACTATTCCCCTTGCCATTTATGAGTATGCCAGTGCGCCCGGCAGCGAGGCCATGGCGCTCTCGCTTTGCCTGATTTCTGTTGCCATTTCGGTGGTCGTGCTCTTGTTGCATGAATGGATGGCGAGAAAAATGGCGAGGAGAGACTGATATGCAGCTTGCTATGACTGCGCAAAAAAGGTTTCCAGCCTTCACCTTCTCGGCCGATTTTAACATAACCGGTGACAGGGTTGGCATCTTCGGCGAGTCGGGGAGCGGCAAGTCTACCCTGGTCAGCATGCTGGCCGGTCTTCTGGAGCCCGACAGCGGTGAGATAACCCTCGATGGTGACTGTCTTTTCAGCAGTAGTAAAAGGATCAACCTGCGCCCCGAGCAGCGCCGCATCGCAATCGTTTTCCAACAGCACTGCCTCTTCCCGCACCTGAACGTCAGGAACAATCTCCTTTACGGTTTCCGGCGCTGCCCCGCGAAATACCGGAGTGTCGACTTCGACACGCTGGTTTCGGTGCTGAAACTGGAGGAGCTGCTGGGCCGCGGAGTTAACAATCTGTCCGGGGGTGAAAAACAGCGGGTTGCCCTGGGCCGGGCAGTGCTGGCCAATCCCCGCCTGCTGCTGATGGACGAGCCACTGTCGGCACTTGACGACACTCTCAGGTTCCAGGTCATCCCCTACCTGAAGAGCGTCAGCGAACAGTTCAAGATTCCTTATCTCTTTATCTCCCACTCCCTGGTCGAAATGCGGCTCATGGTTGAGCAGGTGCTCGTTGTGTCGGGCGGAGCCGTAGTCGAAAAGACCGGGGCCGAAGAGTTGGCGCGCTCCCGCATGAGACAAAGCCCGGTGGGCTACATCAACCTCCTGAACCTCGGCCATTCGCACAGGGTCAATGATATCTTTTCCTACAGCTGGGGAGCGGGCGAACTGCTCATTTCCGCCGGAAGCGACCGGCCAGCCGCGCTCGTCGAACTCTCCTCCAAGGACATCATCCTCTTCAAGAAAAATCCCGAGGCCTGCAGCGCACGGAACCTGATCCGATGTTCGGTGGTCAGCACCTTTGAATCCGGTAACAGGGTAGGGGTCGAGCTGGCAAGCGGGGAAGGGCGCCTGGTCGCGGAGGTGGTGCACCAAGCGGCGCAAGAACTCGGGATAGCCGTCGGCAGCGAACTGTATGCGGCTATCAAGGCCTCGGCCTTTCGTCGGGTCGGGTAATCCCGAAGGTTTGAGAAGTGCCCCCCCTTTGCTAGCCCGGCTGAATTGTGCCAGGGACTTGTCCGAGCTAGGCCAGCTGAGTTGAAATTCCCACCTAATACGCAATCTACCAGGCACCGCCAATGACGCATTTAATTGTTAAAACCCCTTGACAAAGGTGTTAAAGGGAAATAAGATTAAAACCATCCGATTTGTCCGGTTGGCCCATCGTGAGGTCCGATCAGGCAAGTATTTATTATTGAGATGACGGCTCATTTCTTAAGAGGAGGGTTTGCCATGAGAGTTAAAAACCTATTGGTGCTACTGAGTGTGTTGTCCGTTGTTACCGTAACAGCATTCAACCCTGCCCCCGCTGGAGCAGTCACTAAGACGCAAGGTGACTTCAACCTTTCCAACCGTTTTTCGTTTGAAATTGACGGGGTGCGCGTGCCCGGTGTCGGGAGTTTCGACGGCCCCCAACTGGAGAGTGAGGTCGTAGAGTACAAGGACGGTGAAGACGGGGTCTCGCACACCCGTCCCGGCAATCATAAGCCCGGCAAGATGACGGTGACCAAGGACTGGTCCAATACGTCAGAATGGTATGCCTGGCGCCAAAGCGTGATTGACGGCAAGGTCGAGCGCAAAAGCGTTTCGGTGATCTTTCATAACGATGCCGGTGAAGAGGTGGGACGCTTCAATTTCCACGAATGCTGGCCCGTCAAATGGGAGTTCCACGCTAACAATGCCCGCAGTTCCGGTCATGCCGGCGAGAAACTTGAGATCGTTTTTGAAACCTTCGAGTACAAAAAATAGACCGACTTTTTGCTGAGTTGACAAAACGACTCCCTTCGCCCTATCTGCCACAATCCGGGAGCCACAGTGTCTGGAAAAGATGTGATCACCCTACTCTGAGGCTGAACCGGGCTACCTTCTAGCCGGTTCGGCCTCCGTTGGTTATTTCCAGGGCCGCTGTAAAGTGATAGGTGTGGTGCAGGGCCCCCTTTGTCGAGCACCAGTAACACCTTGACGAGATCCTCACCCGGTGGTCGACTCCCCACTCTGAGTCATCCCGCACCAGAATAGTACCTGTCCTGTTTCCTCCCGGTTTTATATCTTGTATTATTAGCGTAAAATAAGTCCGCCCCGGTTTTTCTTTTAACTCCATTAGCGTAAAATCGATCTATCCTGTATTTTAATGGCAGTAGCTCTGCCTTTGTATCCTTGGCTGAGACCGCACGTAATCCAACATGAAAAGGAGTCCTCATGAAAGAGAAGCTTGAGCAGTTGTTTTACTTTGGGCTGGGAAGCGCCCTGATGGCGAAGGAAAAAATCGAGCAGGCAGGCGAGTCGAGCAAGGGCTTTCGGGAGGAGAGCGATCGCAAAGCCCGGGAGTTTTTCGACCTGGCCGTGGCAAAGGGGGGCGAGGAACGGGAGCAGGTGAAGGGGCACCTCAAGGAACTACTGAAGGAAGCGATTGATGAACTGGGACTGGCGACTCGCGCCGACATCGATGCCCTGAGGGAAGAACTGGCGAAAATGCGCCAAGGGCAATTCTGACCCGGTGACCAGATTATCGCTTCTTGCCAGGCTCTACCGCCCGCAGCGGATTTACGCCGTCTTCCGGGTGCTGCTGACGGTTTTTCTGCTGCTGCGCAAGCGCTCCAGTTGGCTGGGGCTGGCGCCGCTGGGCCCGGTGCCTTTGGTGCATGCCATCGAGGAGTTGGGCCCGAGTTTCATTAAACTAGCCCAAGTGCTGGCAACCAGGGCCGATTTCTTTGACGCCGGTTATCTTGAGGCTTTGCGCCAGTTGCACGATCAATTGCCTCCCATGACGCAGTCCGATTTCCGGGCCGTTTACCAGCGCAGCTTTGGCAGCGGGGAGTGTTTTAGCTGTTTTGAGGACCAGCCGCTGGCTTGCGCCTCGATTGGGCAGGTGCACCGGGCTCGGTTGCAAAACGGCGATCAGGTTGCGGTCAAGCTGCGGCGCAACCGGATCGAACAGGTGGTGCGGGAGGACATTCGGCTGCTGGGCTGGTTTCTCGCGCTGCTGCGCCCGCTCTTCGCCGAATACACCCGCAATTCCATAGAAGCCGTACTGGAGGCCTTCCGCCATTCCATTTTGCAGGAAGTCGACATGCAGGTCGAGTTGGCCAACCTGCAGCGCTTCCGCAAAGCCTACCCCGATTCCGGGGTGCGCCTTCCCGTCCCGTACCCCGAACACTGCTCAGTAGACGCTCTGGTCATGAGTTTCGAGGAGGGTATCCGCTTCGACGACCGCGAGGGGCTCGCCCGGCTGCAGGTCTCCTTTCCGGCGCTGATGGAAAAGTTGGTGCTGTTTTATACCGAACAGATGCTGGTCAAGGGGTTCTTCCACGCCGATCCGCACCCCGGGAACCTGCTGGTCACCAGCGAGGGAAATCTGGTGCTGCTGGATTTTGGCATGGTGAGCCGGATATCCAACGCGGTCCGGTTGGCGATGATCAACACTGTCAAGGCGGCCTATGAGCGCGACTTTGAACTGCTGGTGCAGGCCACCCGGAAGCTCGGTGTCATTACCGACAGCGTCCCCCAGGATCAACTGACCGGGCTGGCCGAAGAGATCTTCGGCATCTTCGACAACGAGCACCTGAACGCTACTTCAATGCAGCAGCTCGCCTTCGGGGTCATGAACACCATGAAGGACTATCCCTTCAAGCTTCCCCAGGAAATTATCTACGTGATGCGGGCCAGTTCCATCATCGAGGGAATGGGGACGAGTTATATTGAAAACTTTAACGGTATCAAGGATATACTGCCGATCCTGAAGGCGAACCTGTACCGTGCCCTGGGCGATCGGGACAACCTTTTAGGGATCATCGGGCAGGAGCTGGTCCAGTTCCCGTTGACGCTCGTCAAGACCCGGCACCTGGTGGACACCATGCACCAGGGGGAACTGGTGGTGCGGCTGGCCGAAGAGGACCGTCGCGAACTGCTGCGCCCCCTGGAGCGCTGGATGCACCAGCTTGCCTGGACGGCCCTGCTGGTGGCCCTGGCCTTTTACCTGCAGCTGCTCCGGCTCCCTTATGCGGGTTGGCTGTCGTTGAGCTGCTTCGGTCTTGCGGCGCTAAGGCTGGCGTGGTGGCGCAGGATGTGAGGAGCGCGTGTCGTCCCATGACAGAGGGCTAGCGGCTTCGGCGTGCAGTTTTAGTCCGAGAGCGGCAACAATTTTCAAAATGGTGTCAAAGCTAGGAACACGCTCACCAGAAAGCGCTTTGTAAAGACTTTCACGGGAGAGACCGGCATCGCGTGCGACTTGAGACATTCCCTTGGCGCGTGCTAGGTCGCCAAGTGCTTTGGCAATGAAGGCTGCATCATTGTTGGCTTCTTCGAGGCATGCTTCGAGATAGGCTGCCATTTCCTCGGGAGTTCGGAGATGTTCAGCAACATCATAGCGACTGGTAATGGTCTTTGTCATTTTTAAATCCTTATAGATTGCGTGCAAGGCGTGATGCTGCCTTGATATCACCTGATTGACTGCTTTTATCGCCACCGGCCAGGAGAATAATGAGTTCGTTGCCGCGTTTTATGAAATATATGCGGTAACCGGGTCCATAGTCGATCCTCATTTCCGAGATACCTTCGCCCACCGGCTCCACGTCCCCTTGATTTCCTGAGGCTAAGCGCTCGATCCTTACCAAATACGCGCCTTTGCATTAACGTCCCGCAGGTTGTCAATCCACTTGGCAAAGAGGTCGGTTTTGCGAATTTCTATCATACTTGAATTGTATCCAGCTGGATACAGTTTGTCAATGCTATGCTCTCCGTGTAATCAGGGAGAACTCCTGTTTCATAGGGAGGAAGCTCCTGTTAATTCCTGGTACGCCGTGATGCTAAAACGTTCCCTTCCCTTCAAGGGGTAAAGGGAAAAGGAAGTGTCTTTCGTTATAGCGACCATCTCCAAAAATGCTAATGACATTGCTGTCTATTTCGGTAATATGGGGAAAAAGATGAAAAGCGCAAAGGGAGGTTGGCATGGGGAAGGTGAAGTCGCCGGTAACGGCGGCGATTAGGGTACTGCGTCAGGCGGGGGTTCCCTTTGGCGAGCATCCTTACAATTATGAGGAAAAAGGGGGGACTGCGGTCTCGGCGCGCGAACTTGGCGTCCCCGAGAAAAGTGTCGTGAAAACGCTCATCATGGAGGACGAGCGCAAGGCTCCCCTGGTGGTCCTGATGCACGGCGACCTGCAGGTCTCCACCAAAGAATTGGCCCGTCTCATCGGGGTGAAGACGGTCTCTCCCTGCAGTCCCGAGACCGCGCAGCGCCATTCCGGGTATCTGGTGGGCGGGACCTCGCCCTTTGGCACCAAAAAGGAGATGCCGGTCTATCTCGAAGAGAGCATTCTTGCGCTCCCCCTGGTCTATATTAACGGTGGCAGTCGCGGATTCCTGGTCTCAATGCTTCCTGATGACCTGGTCCGGGTGCTCAAGCCGACCCTGGTTAAGGTGGGGATTTAGGGTGGAGATCGATCTTTCCAGGGAGTTCCGGCGGGCGGCAGAGGTCGTGGTTGCGGCCGAAGCGCTGGTGGTAGCGGCCGGTGCCGGCATGGGGGTCGATTCCGGGCTCCCGGACTTTCGCGGCGACAGCGGCTTCTGGCGCGCTTATCCTGCCTATGCAAAGCTCGGCCTCAGTTTCGTGGACGCTGCCAACCCGGAGCATTTCGAGCGGGATCCGCGCTTTGGCTGGGGCTTTTACGGGCACCGCAGCAACCTGTATCGGGATACCGTCCCCCACGAAGGGTTTGCGCTGCTGCTTTCCTGGATCAAGGATCGTCAGCTTCCAGCCTTCGTGGCGACTTCGAACGTGGACGGTCAGTTTCAAAAAGCCGGATTTGCCGAGGAGAGCGTCCTGGCGTTTCACGGATCCATCCACCACCTGCAATGCACCAGGCCTTGTTGCGACAGGATCTGGGAGAATCGGGAGGTCTTTCGGATCGACGAAGAAACCATGAGGGCCGAACAGGTACCGCTTTGTCCGCGCTGTGGTGCTGTTGCCCGGCCCAACATCCTGATGTTTGGTGACTATAGTTGGATTGAGGAGCGCACCCGGCAGCAGAGGGAGCGCTTCAATCGTTTCCTGGCTGGGCAAAACGGCAAAAAGATCGTCGTGATAGAGCTGGGGGCCGGGACTGCCATACCGACTGTGCGTGCCATGAGCGAGCGGATCGGTGGCTTCAGGGAGGCGCGGGTCATCAGGATCAACCCGCGC
>JGI24143J45723_1001409_pt1 | contig 11406 bp, 8 predicted proteins | sample BarGraIncu00432A_FD_45723 | JGI IMG/M metagenome (IMG submission 45723)
GGACGTGGTGAACCTGAGGTATTTCTGGCAGGAGAATGCGGGGCAGGCTCGTGCAAAAAATGAGGGTATTGCACGGGCAACCGGTGACTTCGTTGCCTTTCTCGATGCAGATGACGTCTGGACTCCGACTAAGATCGAACAACAGATGCGCTGTTTCGAGGATCCCGCAGTCGGTGTGGTTTTCTGCCAGGCCCGCTACCTGGATGCAGATAACCAAGACTTTGAATATGAGATGACCGGCAGCTATCTGCAACCGCGGCGCGGCAAGGTCACTGAGTGGCTCGTATTCGATAATTTCGTGCAGTTTTCCTCCAGCGTGGTGAGAGCGGAGTGCCTGCACAAGTTTCAAGGTTTTGACGAGAGCCTGAAGATGGGTATCGATTGGGATCTATGGTTGGCGATCTCCACCTGTTACCGGTTCGACTACGTGGCGGAACCCCTTTTTTACTACCGGTTGGGGCACGCGGGGCAAATGTCCAAAAATCTCGAGGAAAGGCATCGCTGCAGCGATCGCATCATGGAAAAATTCCTGCGGAGCTACCCGCAGGCCGTGCCCATGGATGTTTTGCGCAAGGCCCGGGCCTACACCGCATGCGGCAGGGGGGACTACTTCAGGAGTGTGGACCGGATGAGGTCATACGTCTGCTTTCTCGACGCCCTCAGGAACAATCCCATGGAAATAGCGGCCTACAAGGGAGTCATCAAAAATTTGTTAAATAAACAGGGGTAGACAATGAGATGGCACGAGTATAATTATTATGTGCAGTCGGACCTCTACCGCTACTGCGGCAGGAAGGACGGCGCTTCGTTCCTGAAATGTTTTATAAGCATTCCCGGCTTCAAGTACTCCTTTTTCATGCGCAGCGCCCGCTATCTTAAGTCGTGCGGACTGCTGCTTCTTCCCTGCTACGCTATCTGTCGCCTGCTTTTGGACCATTATCAGTTCAAATACGGCATGAGCATTCCTTACAACACCGAAATAGGCCCCGGACTGTACATTGGCCATTTCGGAGGGATCATCGTAAATTCGGAGGCGAAGATTGGCCGTAACTGCAACATCAACCACGAGGTGACCATAGGGGCCGCGTATGGCGGGAAATACCCGGGCACCCCAATAGTAATGGACAATGTCTATCTCGGCCCCGGCAGCAAGATAATCGGTGGAATCACCCTAGGGGAGCACGCTGCCGTCGGGGCAAACTGTGTGGTTACCAAATCTGTTACCGATTACGGCGTGGTCGTGGGAGTCCCTGGCGAGGTGGTATCGAACAAGGGATCGGGAGAATATGTCGTGAATACGGTTGATTGTCTTCATGCATGATAATTACACTTGAACAGTAGCAACTTATAAAAATTGGGTAGCTCTTTTTATGGAAAAAAAAATCCGTATCGCATACTTGATTGATACTATTAGTTCCGACAAAGCCGGCACTGAGAAGCAATTGCTAAATATAATCGGGCAGCTTGACAGGGACAATTTCGAAATCACCCTTATCTGCCTGCATGCTTCGCCCTGGATGTTACGTAACAGGTTGCAGTGCGAAGTGGTCACTCTGGAATATAGAGGGTTTCTAAAACCTGGATTCCCGGCGGTATTGTGGCGCTATCTGAGAGTGCTGAGAGAAAAGCAGTTCGACGTGGTTCAAACCTTTTTTGAGGATGCCATTTTTGTCGGCTATCTTGGAAAAATGCTGAGTAAGCACCGGCACTCTTTGGTTATAAGCCGAAGAGATTTGGGCTTGGGCGCGGACGAACCTGGTTATCACCGGATATATAAAAAAATCATGCCGTTTATCATAAGATCAGTCGACGGTATTGCTACTAATGCTTGGGCGATCAAGAATCATATTGTCGAAAAATGTAAGGTTCCGACTGAAATAATCCAGGTAATCGGTAATGGCCTTGATTTGCCGACTAAACATCGAGAAGCTCCTCTCTTGTTCAGAGAGTACCACGCGGATCTCTGGGTCGGAATAGTCGCCAACCTGAAGCCAGTGAAGAGAATTGATCTATTCCTGCGTGCTCTAGCACATTTGAAGACTTGCGAAACCGGCAAAGGATTCAGAGCGGTTGTTCTGGGCGAGGGTCATCTGAGGTCGGAGCTGGTGCAACTTGCAACCGAACTTGGCATTGCCGATCGGGTTCACTTCATTGGCACGACGGATAATGTGAGCGACTACCTGTATGGCATTGATATCGGGGTCCTTTGTTCAGACAAGGAAGGACTCTCCAACGCCATCATGGAATACATGGCGTGCGCGCTCCCGGTTGTAGCCACCGCAGTGGGTGGAAATTGTGAACTAGTTGATGTAATGAATGGGATTTGTGTTCCCGCTGGCGATTATATGGCTCTCGGGACTGCGTTGGAGATGCTTGCTTCATCTGCCTCCCTCCGCAAGACCCTAGGCGCTAAATCGCTCGAGAAGGTCCGAAACTCCTCTACCTGGGATAAAATCACGCCTCAATGGGAGCGTTATTATCGCGTCCTCGAAGGGCGATTAAATTGTTGAGGTCGCTCCATGTTTGATGGTCGTTGGCTGTCTCCCCTGCGCCGGGGATTATTTGACCCCCTGTTTTATTTAAAAAGTGGTAGCCGGCTGCCTCGGCATTGGAAGGAGTTGGAGGAAACCCAGTTTTTGTCGGAAAAAGTGCTCAAGGAAAGACAGTGGCAGAGGCTGGAAAGTATCCTTCGATACGTCTGGGAAAATAACGCTTTCTATAGAGCTAGGTTTGAAAAAGCAGGGATCACACCCGCAACTGTGAGAACTCCCGATGATCTTCACCTAATTCCGATACTCACCAAGGAGGAGATCCGGCGCAACACTCCGCACATATTCAGCTGCGGCTTTGAAAAGACCGATCTGATAAATTTTAAGACAGGCGGATCGACTGGAAAGTCGCTGGAAATCTATTTAACTGAAGAATGCAGCAATTTGCGCAATGCCTGTACTCGGCGTCATGACCGCTGGACAGGTTGGGAGGTAGGTGAGCCGATAGCAGCGGTATGGGGTAATCCCCACCTGCCGTTCAGTATAAAGGACAAACTGATTAATAATTTTATCATGCCGTTTATTTATCTTGATACCATGGCCGTTACAGAGGAATCAGTCCTCAACTTTGTCTCTGAATGTAATCGAGTCAAACCTACTTTGCTTTTTGGACATGCCCATTCGATTTATCTTCTTGCACAGCAGGTTCGTGATCTGAAAATCAGCAGCGTAAAACCTCGGGGAATTTTGTCTACTTCGATGATGTTGTTGCCCCATGAGCGAAAAGTGATTGAGAATGTATTTAACGTCAAGGTTACGGATCGCTATGGCTGCGAGGAGGTAAGTCTTATCGCCTCGGAATGCGAGAAGCATGCTGGCATGCATCTTAATATTGAACATTTGTTCATCGAGTTTGTTAAAGAGAATGGTTGTCATGCCGCCTCAGGCGAACCGGGCCGAATTATCGTAACAGATCTTTTTAACAGAGCCATGCCTTTTATCCGGTACCAGGTGGAGGATATTGGTGTGCCATCGGACAGGAAATGCACATGTGGTAGAGGGTTACCTCTCTTAGAGCATGTAACAGGGCGGGTAGCGGACTTCCTAGTCAGAAAGGACGGAGCGAGAATTGCCGGTGTATCCTTAATCGAAAACACTCTGACAAAAATATCAGGAATTGACCAGATGCAGATCATCCAGGAGTCGCTTGATCTTATAACCTTAAACCTAGTAGTTGATTCATCATTCAACCAAACCTCTGAACACCAACTGCTCGCATATTTTAAAGATTTATTCCATTATCATGCCGACATACGAATCAATTACAAGGAGGTTCTACCTTCTGAAGACAACGGTAAATATAGATTTTCCATATGCAAAATAGCTTAAATTAACGGGATAGACCGTAAATTCATTTTGTTAGGTAAACCCTCGGTTATTCCTAAGGGGGACTCACAAAGTTTGACAGTTCCGGGAGTGTACAGTTGCCTTTGCAGACTCCGGAGTATGGGGTGCTTAAACGGTGCTTTTGCTGTCTCGGGTTTTGAAAGGCCCCTTCCTTTGAGGGGCCAGTAATCGTAATGCCTCCACCGCTGGCGTGGGATACTTACTGCAAAGGTTATTGGCCATGAATATAGGATTTAAGTTATATTTGATATTTGTAATTTCATGGTTCTTGCATTTATCTGCAAGGATTCCTGTATTGGGTGCCGTCAGGTTCGATTTATTTTTGGTGTTGATACTTGTCGCTAATATTTATTTTTGCAAAAATAACGAAGAAACAACAAAAATAATTAAATCATCTGCCATACACAAAATACTAAAAATCCTGATCTTTTATATAATTTTTAGCTTGCCATTTGTTCACTGGCCTGGCTCGGTGATACATTACGGAGCTGAAAACTTTATTAAAGCCGTAGTGTTTTATTACTTTACTATTTATTTTGTTACCGATGAAGATAAAATGGTAAAATTTATAACTATATTCATTTTATGTCAGTCGTTTAGAATAATTGAGCCGGTGTATCTTCACCTAACCGAAGGCTATTGGGGGTCATTTGCAAGTATGGCTAACTGGGAGTTCATGGATAGATTGTCTGGTGCACCCAGTGACATTGTAAATCCCAATGGTCTTGCTTTTATTGTATTAACAGTAATCCCATTCTATTATTATCTTTCAGGTCTGTCTATAATACACAGAATAATTTCAGTAGTTTTAATGCCGTTATCAATTTATACGCTATTGTTAACTGGGTCTAGATCGGGTCTGATCGGATTACTTGTTATTTTGGGGGGCATTTTATTGAAAAGCAAAAATAAACTTCCAATACTAATGATAATTTGCGTATGCTTTGTTGCAAGTATCAGTTTTTTGAATGACAATTTTAAAGACAGATATACATCAATATTTTCGTCAGGTACTAAGAATGACGCTTCAGCAGAAGGCAGATTGGAAGGAGTAAAAAATGACTTGTTGGTGGCTTTTAAAAAGCCGATATTTGGTTTTGGATTGGGGACATCTCGTGAAGCAAATGCAAATTTTGGTGGTATAGATAAACCTTCGCATGATTTGTACACTGAGGTTGCTCAAGAACTAGGTTTTGCAGGGTTGGTTATTTTTTTAACGTTGATAAAGTCCATTTTATATAACTCTAATAAAATGTTAACAACCTTGAAGACTATAATAGAAGGTAATTTCATTTTTTCTTTAAACAATTCTATGCAAGTTTGGTTGTATATGAATGTACTCTTCAGCTTTGCGAGTTATGGGTTGTCCAGTTATGAGTGGTACCTATTTGCCGGTATGTCTGTTTCATTAAACAGAATTGTTAGTGAAATAGAACTTCCTAGGATGGCATAATTATGGATAAACAGAAAACCAAAATTTTACTGATAGTCCGCCATCCCGTTGGTGGGATCAGGACTTTCTTGAAGTATGTTTATAATAAATTTGACCCTGATATATATTCTTTCAGCCTAATTGCTCCAGTATACCCTGAAACCCAAATTCTATTAAATGATCTTAAGTATCTGGATGTACAATTTATTCCAGTTGATGGCAAAAACATTGAGATCAGTTTGTTTTGCGTACTGTTGCGTGAAATTTGTCGTCATAACTATCACCTGATACATTCACACGGATTAACATCCGGGATCATAACTGCCATTCCAGCTAAAATATGTAGGATACCACATATCCTGACGTTGCATGATGTTTTTACCGACAAACAGTTTAAGGGTTTTAGTGGATTTTTAAAAATGCTGGTTATAAAATTCACTATTTCAATGGTAAACAAAATTCATTTTGTAAGCAATGATGCTTGTAATGATTTTATGAACAAAATCAGCAATAAATACAATACGGAAAAATTTGTTACGATTGTTAATGGTATAGAGGTTGAACAATTCAGTAATAGTTGTGTCAGGAACTTTAGAAAAGAACTATTGCTAGATGATGATTCTTTTTTGGTCGGTTTCTGTGGCCGGTTTATGGCCCAAAAGGGTTTTATCTATTTGGTTGATGCTTTGGACTTAATTCTCACCGAAAGGGGTCCAGAAAAGAAGGTTTATTTGTTAGCCTTTGGAGGTGATGGATTCGTAAGGGAAGATACTTGTTATGTTGAGAGCCTAGGAATAAGCAGTAATGTATATTTTCTTCCATTTGAACCTGACTTAGGACCAGTCTTGAAGGGCCTTAATGTTTTGGTTATGCCTTCATTGTGGGAAGCTTGTGGGCTTCTTGCCATGGAGGCTTTAGTTGCAGGGGTTCCACTGATAACGTCTGATTGTATTGGACTTAGAGAAGTAACTAGAAATACCCCTTCCATTGTCGTTCCAACTAGAAACTCTGAAGCAATCGCAGGTGCTATATCGAACGAAATCGACAAACCATCCACCGATATTTTTACTGATTTTATACACACTGCACAAATGGAATTCGATGTTAAAAAACAATCAAAATCTTTAATGGAAATATATAAAGAGCTCTTATTGAAATAGGTTTAGTATGTTAAATAATTCATAACCGAAAATTTATTCAAAATAGGCAATGTAGTAACCTCCAGATTCGTAAAGGCATAATCCTGTTTTGTTTTGACAACACGTATAAAGTCCGGAATGTCTTATTATGATAAACGCGATTTGGGTTACCTGGGAAAATCAAATCAGAAACAGGTCTATGGCTGCTAATCTCGGAGCTAAACTGTATGTTTTTATGTGCGGTGGGAACCGTTACATCAGGTACCTAGTTTGTATGTATAAAACCTTTCTCACCCTTTTGAAAGAGAAACCCGATATAGTCTTTACCCAGAATCCGTCTATTGTGCTGAATTTTTTTTTGATATTGGCAAGAGTTTTTTTTAGATTTAAATTAGTAAGTGATGCACATTATGCAGGCATAACTGCCTATAATGGAAGTAGAATATTGCAAAAAGCTCTGGATCTGTGCAATATTATGGTTGATTTGGTGATTGTTACGAATGCCGGACATGCAAAGCATGTTACAGATATTGGGGGCAAAGCTATCATAAGCGAGGATCCTCTTCCCGATATAGAAAGATTTAATACCAACAAACCAAATCAGGATAAACTTGTTCTATTTATTTGTTCTTTCGATTTTGATGAACCTTATCAAGTTGCTTTCAAAGCTGCGGATCTTTTAGCCAATGATAATTTTGTTTTCATGGCGACAGGGAATTTCAATAAAGTGGGGATCAACCAAGATGAGCATCCTTCGGTCAAATTTCTTGGTTATTTGCCAGAAACTGAATTTTACGCCACTTTGTATCGTAGTAGTATTGTACTTGATCTTACCGAAAGTGAAAACTGTCTGGTTTGCGGTGCCTATGAAGCCATGGTTGCCGAAAAACCTCTTGTTACATCTGATACTGCGTGTCTGAGAAAATACTTTGTTAGTGGTACATTATTCACAGAACATGACGAATTCTGTATAGCCAATACCATTAAATCAGCCTACCAAAATAGTGAATATTTGAAAAATGAAATCAAAGAATGGAAAAAAATTGCATATAAACAGCAAGTCGAGCGATTCGAAAATATTCGTACAGTTTTGGGTTTAGGCGGTTAGCAGTACTCGGGCTCTTCAGGGCGCACGGTGATAAGCCGAATTATGTTGCTGTGAAAGTTATTGGTCTGTCATAAAACACGAGGCTAACCTATGTGCGGCATCAATGGAATAATATCTTTGCGCCGGGATGTCGATGCCCTCGCACACGAGATGAATCATTATCTCCGGCATCGTGGCCCTGACGGTGCCGGAGTTTATGTTGGCACCTCACTAGCTCTTGGCCATGTGCGCCTGAGCATTCTGGATACCACCAGTGCTGGTGCGCAGCCTATGCAATTTGGACGCTGGGTGCTAGTATTTAATGGAGAAATATACAACTTTCACTCTTTGCGCGACACCCTCGTTGCACGCGGATACCAGTTTGTGTCTCGAAGTGATACCGAGGTGCTTCTGAAGGCTTGGGATTGCTGGGGCGAAAACTGCCTCGAAAGATTAGACGGAATGTTCGCATTCGCCATTCTCGATACCCAGGAACGCCGGCTTCACCTGTGTCGCGATAGCTATGGAGTTAAGCCGCTTTTTTATAGTTTCATAAATAATGAATTGCTGTTCTCCTCTGAACTTTCGACCCTCATCCACGCGCAGGTCACCACCCCCGAACTCGACCGTGACGCTCTTGCCACCTATCTGGCACTCCATTATGTACCCGCGCCGCAGACCGGTTTGGAGCGCCTCTTTAAGCTTAAGCCGGGTCACAGCATAACTGTCCATTTGGAGGGAAGTTCGGTCCATGTTTCGGAGCCAGTCAGTTGGCATAAACCATTCGAGCCACATGATGATGCCGATGGGGTTACTGCCGACATTCTTGACGAAGCTTTAGCATTCACGGTTAAACAACAAATGGTGAGTGATGTGCCGGTAGGCGCTTTTCTGAGCGGGGGCGTTGACTCAAGTCTTATCTGCCACTATGCATCCTTAGCTCATAGCGAACCATTGCATACCTTCTCCATTGGTTTCAGCGATGCTGGACCGGAATACGACGAAACCGCTTATGCTGTCAGGGCTGCCCAACTACTAGGTACAAAACACCATGTCGTTCGCGTTGAGCTTGCCAGTCTGTCCAATCGGATAGATGAGATACTGAGCCGGATGGGTGAGCTGAATGCCGATAGTTCTGTATTTCTAAACCATGTAGTATGTGCCGCCGCGCGTGAACACGTCACTGTTTGTTTGAGCGGAGCTGGTGGCGATGAGTTGTTCGGTGGTTACTATCGTCATCAGGCCCTGCTAGGCCTCGGAATTCTCGACCGCGTTCCAGAACCAATAATTCATTTAATGCTGAAGGTATTAAACCCGTTTCCGCAGAACAGGGACAATCGCCTTAGTAACTTAGTGCGTCGCATAGTCCGCTTTCTGGAGCAACGTGAAGGTGATGGCAGCTTTCTCACTCTACTGAAACAAGACCGTCTTTATCCGCAGCACAGCCAGTTTCTCAGCCAGGCTCCGCAGTATTCGCTGCTAAAGGCCCTAGAGTTCGATTTTAGCCACTTTCTTGGGGACAATATCCTTAGTTTTAGCGATAAAATGAGCATGCTTCACGGCTTAGAAGTGCGGGTACCGTTTCTCGCCCCAAAGGTTGTGCGGCTCGCCGAGCGCATGAAGGACAACCAGCGAGTCACCTTGTTTGAGAAAAAAGTGCTTCTTAAGCAGTTGGCTGCACGCTACTTTCCCAGAGATCTGATTTACCGGAGAAAACAGGGGTTTGCGGCTCCACTGGAGGTATGGCTACGGCAGCTGTCAAAGATTGAACTGAAAGAGCGATGCTTGGACGGGCCTGCAAGCCAGATGGTGCCTGAAGGTGTAATAGTTGACCTAGTCGAAAACTTTGTCGAGCATAGAAGGGATTATTCGATGCATCTTTATTCTATGATTGTAATGAATAAGTGGCATCACTGTATTTCATAGAACATTAGCTGCATTAGTGCTAAATGTAAATTATGTGTTTCTACTTAACTATTGAGGGATCAATGAAAGATAGAGCAAGATACTCTTTTGTGGAGCTTACAAACCATGTATTGACCTATAATATTGTTTGTAAGCTGGTCTATCTTGCCCAAAAATGTTTGTTGCATATGTTGAAATTTGATAACTATCAGTTTTATAAGACATATCTAAAGGTTTCCAGAGCATTATCTCTAACAGCCTATAGAAATTTTGATATTCTTGAAGATAAGTTCATATTATTGTTGAATAGCGGTAAGTTTTCAAGTGGGCCCTTTGTTCAAAGAATTTTTTGGAAAAGCACCGAAGCAAAAGATATATATCAAGAATTTAAGCTTTATGGGCCTGAATTCCAGACTAGAATTAAGTTTCCAAGATCAAACGATGTTGCAAACAGGCAAGGTGATTTGATTGTGCTAAAACCCTATGTCGACAAGACAGAAAAAGGGGTGCTGCTGATTCAATATAACGACTCAATGAAAAGGTTTGCAACAATATATGATTTACCAAAGCTTGCAAAATATTATAGGATAATTTTGGAACCAAGTACTTGGGGGTATCAATATGTAGAATTTATTAATTTTTTTGGTATAGATACGGACGTAATAGTAGAGTCTCAAAGAGAAGAAGACTTTGTATTTATTAATAAGCTTGGAGCCAATCTCATTCCAGTTAGGATTGGTGCTGGCGATTGGATGGATCCTGATCTTTTTAAGCAGAGTGATGATACTGCTACAAAAAAATATGATTTGATAATGGTAGCAAGCTGGTTATGCCTAAAAAGACATGATTTATTGTTCATGCAACTTTCAAAAATCAAAAATCAGATTTCAAAAATTGCTTTAGTAGGGTATCCACTTAATAGTAGATCCATTGACGATATTAAATGTGCTGCCGAAAGATGTGGAGTTTCGCATTTGGTTGATTATTTTGAACAAATTCCGAATGAAGAAGTAAGCAAACTTTTGAGCCTTTCTAGATTCAGCCTAATGCTGAGTAAGAGGGAGGGAGCAAATAAAGCGATTTATGAATCGTTCTTTACCAATGTTCCAGTTGTTGTTTCTGAATGTAATGTTGGTATAAACAGGGATCATGTAAATGATAATACAGGTATTTTCTCTTCTGATAAACATTTACACGAAGCTATTTTGAATATGAAAAGTAATTTTAATAGATATTCACCACGAGAGTGGGCAATGACTAACACTGGATGTTATAATTCAAGTAGAAATATTAATAAATTACTCATGGAAATATCAATAAGTAAAGGTCATAAATGGACTGTTGACTTATATCAAAGAAAGGGAAGTGGGAAACATATAGTTTTTAGCGATCAATATTATGCTAAAGCAGATGCAGAATTTTATTTTATGCAACAAAATCTCTTGAGATCTGATCTTTGACCAGTAACCTAAAATTTAAATCAATTATGTTGAAAGTAAGTTTGTTGAAGTTCAGCAGTAATGATATTGGCAAAGAAAGTCAGTTTTGACTGTTGCAATGGCGAGCCACCTGCGCCTTTTTACCTAAACAGGATCTTTATGTCTAAAACCTGAATGCAGCTCAATTGTTGAATTCAGTTATCCCTCGAAATTACCCTTTATGATAAACTTATTCGGACGCTGTTCAAAAAATGAATATCTTTCTTTGTGTGCTTAGAGGAAACTCCAAGTGCTAAAGTATATGATTTATGGGTGTTGTAGGGGGAATGTCGGTGTTGGATCGTTTGGCATTTAAGTTGCTAGTAAGAAGGGAAAGTCCAAATGATTTTTCTGGCCAATAATGTTTTTCGTAACTATTCAGCATAATATTTGAAAAAAGTTCTTGACACGGTTTTTAGTGAAAATACAGCAAATGGCAAGTCGTTGCCATGGTGCGACGAAACCCCCA
>JGI24143J45723_1001410_pt1 | contig 11405 bp, 8 predicted proteins | sample BarGraIncu00432A_FD_45723 | JGI IMG/M metagenome (IMG submission 45723)
CATTTTAACACGAAGAAATGAAGCCGCTACGCGGACACAAAGAACACGAAGAAGATATTTTTAACCGCAGAGGCGCAGAGAACACAGAGGGGAGATTTCTATTATAAAATCCTCTCTGCGCCCTCTGTGTCTCTGCGGTTCGTACAACTTCTGTGCTTAACGTGGTTTTACCATCTGCGCCTCTGGGGTAAAATTGCCTTTACATTGTTCTTATAATTTTAACTGCGTCTTAATTCTTTCGATTGCTTCGATTGTAGCTTCTTTGTCACCAAAGGCTGTTAATCTAAAATAACCTTCACCTGATGGCCCAAATCCTGCACCAGGAGTACCCACAATATGTGTCTCATGGAGCAATTTATCAAAAAAGGCCCATGAGTCCATGCCCTTAGGTATTTTAAGCCAAATATAAGGCGCATTATCTCCGCCGAAGGTTTCCATGCCAATACTTTCGAGACCTTCTTTAATAATTTTAGCATTGTCCATGTAATAGCTGATAACAGTCTTTATTTGAGCTTGGCCTTCAGGGGTGTAGACGGCTTCAGCACCTTTTTGAATGATATATGGAGTACCATTAAACTTAGTTGCTTGTCGACGGTTCCATAGTTTATTTAGAGGATAGGCCTCCCCTGTAGCTGTAAGGCCCATTACTGTTTTAGGTACAACGGTAAAAGCACAGCGAGTACCAGTAAAACCAGCTGTTTTGGAGAATGATCTGAATTCGATAGCGACATCTTTGGCGCCTTCAATTTCATAAATACTATGAGGAAGATCAGGATCTTGAATATAAGCCTCATAAGCGGCATCAAATAAAATGATTGAGCCATTGGCTTTGGCGTAATCCACCCATTTTTTCAATTCGGTTCTAGAGAGGGTCGTACCTGTAGGGTTGTTGGGTACGCAGAGATAAATGAGATCTACTTTTTCTGTTGGTAATGCAGGGGAAAACTTATTTTCTGCATTGCATGGTAGGTAGGTTACATTTTCAAAGAAACCATTTGTACATTCCCCTGTTCTGCCAGCCATTACGTTGGTGTCTAGGTATACAGGGTATACAGGATCAGTAATTGCAACTTTATTGTTCACACCAAAAATTTCTTGAATGTTGCCGACATCACTTTTCGAACCATCACTAATGAAAACCTCATCTTTTCCTAACTGTACGCCGCGAGGCACATAGTCAGTGGCAATGATTTTTTCAATAAGAAAGTCATAGCCCTGTTCAGGTCCATAACCTCTAAAGGTTTCAGCGTGGGCCATTTCATCAACGGCTTTGTGTAAACCATCAATAACGTTAGGGGCCAAGGGTTTTGTAACGTCACCAATGCCCAGTCTAATAATTTTAGCTTCTGGGAATTCAGTTTTAAAAGCAGTTACTCTTTTAGCTATCTCAGCAAATAAATAGCTGCCCGGTAGTTTTAAATAATTGTCGTTGATTAAGGCCATGTTATAAACTCCTCTCAAAATACCAAATACTAGGAAGGATTGACTTGTTGTGCCAGTGGAGTAGTGTTCTCCAATTTGTTTTATATATGCTTATTTAATTATACAATAAGGGCAAACTTTCCTGCATGAGTTGAAAAAATATCAGTAAAAAATAGTATATGTGGAAAATTTAAAAGTATACATTTAATAAAATGAAGAATTTATGACTCCAGGTACAGGCCCTTTTAGATGGGAAAGTTGCCAAAACAAAGTCTGCTAGCTGGCATATGCCGAGTAGCAGACTTTGTTTTAGTACAATGTTTAATTTTTATTTTACAGATTAACCAAGAATGGCTTTCAAATCTTCATCAGGAGTCGTGATGAGCTGAAGACCAAATGTCTCGTTAAGAACTTTAAATACATTGGGCGAAATAAAAGCAGGAGGTGTAGGCCCAATACGGATGTTCTTAACACCTAAGTGGAGCAAAGTTAAGAGGATGGCCACAGCCTTTTGCTCATACCAAGAGAGTATAAAGGACAAAGGTAAATCATTGACGCCACATTTGAAGACACCAGCCAAAGCTATTGCTACTTGTATACCAGAGTAGGCATTATTACATTGTCCTAGATCGAGTAGTCGAGGGATACCGTCAATATCACCAAATTCAAGGTCGTTAAAACGGTATTTACCACAAGCTACAGTTAAAATGATGCANTCTTTAGGTACTTTTAGGGCAAGTTCAGTGTAATAGTTACGACCGGGTTTAGCTCCATCGCAACCACCGATTAAAAAGAAACGTTTAATTTTACCCGTTTTAACAGCTTCAACGATTTTATCAGCCAAGCTAAGGATGACATTGTGGTGGAAACCAGTATCCAAGGTATATGCGCCTGGAGCTTCAGGCAGCAAAGGCAATGATTTAGCATGTGCGATAATTGCAGAAAAGTCACGATCAAGGATTTGCTTCCCACCTTGCAGACCGGTGATATTGCGCATATAAATACGATCACCATAGGTAGTTTTATCAGTAAGAGGCATTACACAGTTGGTGGTGACTAAAATAGCGCCAGGGAAGTTTTCGAATTCGCTGCGCTGATTCTGCCATGCGGTACCAAAATTACCTACTAGATGTTTGTATTTTTTAAGTTCAGGATAGCCATGTGCAGGTAACATTTCTCCATGAGTATAGATGTTAATACCTGTTCCTTCTGTTTGTTTCAGAAGTTCTTCTAGATCTAATAGATCATGTCCAGTAATCACAATGCCGTGGCCAGCTCTCATACCAGTGAAAACTTTGGCAGGTGTTGGTGATCCAAAACGGTCCACATGGGCTTTATCAAGGACTTCCATGATACGCAAATTCATTTCGCCACATTTTAAGACCATTTCAATATGTCTTTCCAGGCTGAAATTCACGTTGGTTAATGTAAAGAATAAAGCATCATGCATGAAAGCATCCACTTGCTCATCCCTAGCACCAAGTTCCCGAGCATGATGGGCATAAGCAGAAATTCCTTTTAAACCGAAGATCAGTGTGTCTTGTAAACTGGCAATATCTTCATTTTTTCCACAAACCCCTACTTTGGTACAGCCTGTACCACCAGCAGTTTGTTCACATTGACGGCAGAACATACTCATTTGATAGCCCCCTTAAATATTATATTATGTAGTTATAATATCAGTTAGGGGGAAATCTGAATGTGATGTGTGTCACAGTATACAAAGCTATTTTTGGCGCTTTCAATTAAGAATCGTTAAACTTTTTCATGGCTGTTATGATGGTATCAACCTCATCACCGCTTTTTACGATGGCAGTATATTCTGTTGGCTTTTTGTTTAAGTGAATGGCGACAATGCTGTTAGGGGGCAAATTACGAGGATCAAAATCTGATGCTAGTAACACGTCACTAATCATGGGATGTTGCTGATCAATGCAAGAAAAATTAATGCTACTGCCATTAAAAGCAATATCAGTAGATTGTACTTGCCGATTATCCATAGTGATGGTTACGTGGCGGAGAGGGATGGAACATTCGGTACCATTGAATACGATAGTAAGGAAGCTTTCCTCAGAGTTGTCTAAACCTAGTAATTCAGCAATAGTCGGTTCAGGGGGCGTAATTACAGTGATGTCATCACCTGCAGTCACTGGTGTGGAAGCATGTGCCGTAGTTTTGTTAATCGTATATTTGGGCCATGCGCTGTAAATGCGCTCATTACCATTAATGGTGTAGGTAGATTGCACTGGGGTTAGTCCACTGCCAGTTAATTCTAATACATCTTCAAGGGTAACGGCTAGGCGATAGCATGCCTGATCTCGATCAGCGAGGAGTGTATGATATTCGGCTGGAGTACCGTTAATGCTCAGGGGTGGAGTGATATCATAGGTGCGATTGTTAACAGAAACAGAAAATGCTGGGGGCATTTCTACAATATCACAGAAGTAGATCGTCGGCGACGCGCCGTCCATACCTTTAATTACTTTGAGAGTGTCATTTTGGCTGAGGGTATGAGTAAGAGAGGCGATTTTGCCATTTAATTCAATATGGCTAGGGGTACCCTGGGTGCCAGGGAAGAACTTGGTTTGTTCATTCATATTGATGGTTATACCCATCCCTGGTCGCCCGCGCAATGTACGGATATCAATACCCGCCGCCAAAAAGGCATCTGCAATTGTTAATTGGCCGAGATTAAATAGGCGTAAGGGTTGATTATTGAATGTAACGTTAATAAAGTTCAGTGTGGGACTGGCAGAAAGTTTTAAGATACCGAGGGGAGTTACGGCGTCAGGGGTGCAGAGCTCTTCTGGGATGTTGGTAACTCCTTCAATTGCATCAGGACGACGAATTGCTACCCTTGGGCCCGGAATATCAAGGGCCTGAGCTAGAAGCTCAGGGAGCATAGGAGTGAGTGAACCACCACCCACTAAGAGCACTGCTTGAGGTGGGGCCATATTCAGAGTCATAATTTCTAAGGAAATAGCTTGAGCCAACTGGGCTACATCCTGAGTGATGCTATCAATAATTTCACTAGCAGGTATCATATGGGTAGTTCCTAGAACATCGTTGAAGGTGACTTTATCGTTCTTGAGATCATTTAATTGACGCTTCACCTGTTCTGCTACATTAAAATCAAGGAGATACTTTTGTGAGATGGCTTCGGTAATTTCATCACCGGCACAAGGTACCATACCGTAACCAATGACTGAGCCATTTTTGGTAATCGCCACATCAGATGTCCCAGCGCCCACATCCACTAACACTAGATTGAGATGACGCATGGTTTGTGGAATCAGTACATTAATAGCGGCAATGGGCTCGAGTGTCAGGGTGGCCATTTCTAGATGAACGGTGGAAATGGCTGACTGGAGAGAATCAATAACCTGTTTAGGTAAAAAAGTAGCAATGAGTTCAATGCCAGCGAGCCGGCCACGCTGGCCGACTAGGGTTTTTAAGGCTGTATTATCAAGTGTAAAACTGATAACGCTATAGCCCACACAATAATAAGTCGTAGGGTCATTAATTGTATTTGAAGTAGCTAGTTGATGTTGTGCAGACTGAATTGCTGCCAGTTCTAAGGCATGTTCATCGCTTTTGGTAAGAAACCCTCGTTCGTATGTTTCAATCTCTGCTGCTGATTTTATTGTACATAATGCTCGACCGGCTGCAGCGACCGATACTTTTTTTAATGGACCGCAAGTTTCTTCCAGTTTGCTTTTTACTTCAGCAATAACTTTAGCGACTTCTGGAACATCATTAATTTGTCCATCCAACATAGCTCTAGTGTGATGTTCTCGCCGTTCATAGGCGATGATTTGAATGCTTTCTTCTGTTTTTTCACCAACGAGTCCGACAACGCTACGGGTGCCAATATCTAATGCAAATAGCAAGTTCTTTTCCATAAAGTACTCCTTTTTATAGAACCTTTGTGCTTGTTATGTTCGCTTTTTGTTGCTGATTTCCTCTATGATTGGTATAATTACTATGTACAGAGNCTCTTTTGGGAAATGAGAGAGCATAATGCATTCACTTTACAGTGGGGGCAACTAAGACTTGGCGTAAACCAAGTTTTCTTTACGTATATAGTATTTTTTAAAACGAATTGCATAAAAAGTTAATGTATGGTATTGATATGAATATATTGTTCATGTTGAAGGGAGTTGCATTGTGTCTAAAATTCACATTGTTGTCGATAGTACTGCACAAATTCCACGGGAAATGGTAGAAATGTATCCAAATTTACATATTGTGTCCCTGAAAGTACGAGTAGGCGACAGAGAATGGCCTGAAGATGGGCTTCCTACTGCAGAATTATTTAAGCTTGCCCGAGAGGCCAAGCAACATCCTCAAACTTCACAGCCTGCGCCAGGTGATTTTATTGAAATCTGTAAGCCCTTGATTGATGCTGGTAATGAAATTATTATTATTACAGTATCAGGTGGACTCAGTGGCACTGTTCAAGGCGCAAANGCCGTTGCCAAACTCCTCGATGATCAGCGAATCTATGTCATTGATTCTGGTACAACTTCAATTGGCATGGTGCAGATGGCGAAAATGGCGTTGACAATGGCAGATACGGGCATTTCAGTGCGTCATATAATAGAAAAAGTACACGATATGATTGATGCAACACATACGTTCTTACTTGTTGATACCTTAGAATATTTGTATAAGGGTGGGCGTATCGGTGGGGCTGCCGCATTATTTGGCACGATATTGCAAATAAGACCAGTTCTCTATTTATTAGAGGGTAAGGTCACTGTGATGGATAAAGTACGTACTAAGCAACGGGCAGTTACCCGTATGATAGAGGAGTTACAACTGTATCCCAATTTGGAGTATATTGGCGTCGCACAAATTGATGTCCCAATTGAAGGGCAAGCAATTACAGACCGGATAAAAGAAATGTATCCTGATACACAAGTATTGCCTGCTGCAATTGGTTCAGTAATAGGTGCTCATTTAGGACCGGGCATGGTCGGGCTTGTTTTTCAAGAAAAGATATGATGTAGTAAAAATACTAATACAAGACAAGACCCTGTTTTTATCAAATTGGAGGAATTTATATGACGGAGACTGTTCAAAGGATTACTGGTAATGATTTCAGAAACATGATTTTGGGATCTTGCCAAGCCTTTATGCGGGAATATGAATATATTAATAGCTTGAATGTTTATCCAGTGCCTGATGGCGATACTGGCACGAATATGCTACTCACTTTACAGGCAGTAGCCCGGGCTGTAAGGGATTCTAAGAGCAACAATATTGGTGTCTTGAGTAAGCAGGCAGCAGATAGTGCTATCATGGGAGCAAGAGGGAATTCGGGTGTTATTTTATCTCAGATTTTTCGTGGTATTGCTCGTGGCTTGGCCAGCAAGGAGCACGCTACATCGGCAGAGCTAGGGAAAGCTTTCCAATATGGTGTATTATATGCTTACAGAGCAGTGTCAAAGCCAGTGGAAGGAACGATTCTTACTGTGGCTAAGGGCATTGCTAAGGGGGCTCATCGAGCCGTACGGGATGGTTTGAATTTTGTAGACGTTTTAACTCATGCCATTGAGGCTGGTGAAGTTGCCCTCCAGAACACACCTGAACTTTTGCCGATTCTAAAAGCCTCTGGGGTTGTAGATGCAGGTGGGAAGGGCTTGACTGTGTTTTTGAGAGGTTGCTTAGAGGGATTAGGAGTTGCCTATGTTGGTTCTGACGTTGATTTGGGCAAGGGTTTAAAGTCTATCTTGACTCAGCACGAAGTAGTGGATTTAACCTATCCCTATTGCACGGAATTTTTAGTTAAAGATTGTAGCATTCGTACTGCTGAAGTGAAAAAATATCTGATTAGCATGGGTAATTCTCAAGTCATAGCTGAAGGTAGTGGTTTTATGAAAGTGCACATTCATACTGCTCGACCAGGGGCGATATTGGAACTAGCCATGTCTTGGGGAACGGTACATGATATAAAAATTGACAACATGGCAGATCAACAACAGCACCAACTCGAGAAAAAAGAATCTTCTCAAAAGAGTAGCATCGTCATTATTAGTGTCGCTGCAGGGCAAGGATTGGCTGAAATAATGCTGGAAATGGGAGCCGGAACTATTATTATGGGGGGACAATCGATGAATCCGCCTGTAGAGGATTTTATTGATGCTGTCAATCAGGGTAATGGGGAAAAGTATATTATTTTGCCCAATAATAAAAATATTATATTAGCCGTTCAGCAAGTGAAAAAAATGTTAGGTGATAGGGTGGAGATCGTACCCACTACCAATGCCCCACAGGGGTTGGCGTCATTAGTGGCTTTTGATCCTAAACTAGATATTCTTTGTAATGTTGAACGTATGACTGGGCGTATTGCTGAGGTAAAGGCTGGGGCAGTCACAATAGCAGTGCGTGATTGTATTGTCGAGGGCCGAAAAGTAGCCTCTGGAAGTTTTATTGGTGTGGTGGATAATAGGGTGATTATTAGCGCCGATGAAGTGGGTACAGCCTTAAAAAAAATGATACAATTCTTATTGGGACCTGACAATGAAATCATTAGTTTGTATTATGGTGCTGGTCTTGCTCAGTCTGAGGCTAATGAATTGGCTAAAAATATAGAAAGGGATTTCCCTAATGTGGATGTGCAAGTNTATCTAGGCGCNCAACCTCTTTATCATTTTATTATCAGTATTGAATAATAGATGGATTAAAGTATGCTCTTGATTTCTATTGACATTATGTATATAATNTACTGATACAGTAGATATTACTTATTGAAAACTATCCTGTTTAAGGAAAGGTGAATTGTATGTCTGAAAGAATGAGTTTACAAGATGTGCTTAGGGATTATGGCGTTCCATTGGTGACTTTAGACGTTACAGCTTCAGAAGCAGAGAGTCACAAGCTTCGTGAACATTTAAAGAAATTAACTAAAGATAAAGAACAGGGATATTTGGAAATAAATTGTTCATTTTTCATTGATATTCATGATATTGATCAATATTTGTTAGGTGAGTTGCCTAATCTATCGGCTATTTATGCGTTTCCCGAAGACGTGAAAGTGCATAAGGAGGATTAATCGTTTATGAAAAAAATTATGGTTTTAACATTGATGCTGATGATGTTGGTGAGCACAGTGGGTTTTGCGGCCAAGAGCTCAAGTTCAGGTTTTAAGTCAAGTCCTTCCTCATCAAGTGGATCGTATAAACCATCTGCACCAGCTAATAGCTATAGTAATACGGCTCCGGCTAAGCAGACGACACCTAGTATGCAGCAAACAACCCAGTCACAATCGTCTAATGGTGGTTTTATGCGTAGTGCTGGTATGTTTGGTGGTGGTATGCTTGCTGGTAGTATGTTAGGAAGCTTGTTTGGTAACAATAATAACATGGGCGGGGAGTCATCTCTCTTAGGTATGCTACTGAATCTTGTGATGATTGGTGGCGTAGTAATGGCCATCCGTTATTTATGGGATAAATACAAAAATAGGAATAGACAGATATAAGAAGAGAAAGACTTGGCCTCCTTCGGGGCCAAGTCTTTCTCTGTAATAACTATAATTATATACATATGGTTTTAGTTGCGAAAAAACGCCCACATCCTATAAGTGGGCGCTTTTTTGCTATCTATTTATCCCTTGGTACTTGCTTCAAACTGAGGGCAATACGATTGCGATATTCGTCTACGCTTAGAATCATCACATCGACAATGTCACCCACAGAGACAACATCCAGGGGATGGCGGAATGGTTTATGGCTCAGCTCTGAACGATGGATGAGGCCATTTGTCTTGATGCCGATATCCACAAATGCACCAAAATCAATGACGTTGTGTACTGTGCCTTTTACAATGGCACCAGGAGTTAGTTCAGATAATTTAACAATATTTTTGCGCGTCATAGGGGCAGGCATATCTTCCCGAGGGTCACGACCTGGCTTGGCGAGTGCTGCTAAGATATCACGAACTGTAGGTTCACCTGCTTCTAGTTCCGTAGCCAAGGTAGCAGGATTTGCTGATTTGGCGGCTTCTTGAATGAGATGCAAGGTTTCTTTGTTCTTTAGGTCATTAGGCTTGAAATTTAGTTTGCCCAAAATAGCAATGGCTAGTTTATAGGATTCAGGATGGACAGGTGTATTATCTAGTGCGTTATCCCCTTCCTTAATGCGTAAGAAACCAGCACATTGGACGAAAGTAGCTTGCCCTAGACGAGCTACTTTAAGCAATTGGGCACGATTCTTAAAAGATCCATTTTCATCTCGGTAGGTGACAATGTTTTTCGCCACAGTACCATTAATTCCTGACACGTGTTTTAGTAGTTCAATGGAAGCAGTATTGAGTTCAACACCAACATGATTAACCGTTGATTCTACAACCGTTGAGAGGGCACCACTCAATTCTTTTTGATTAACATCATGCTGATATTGGCCGACACCGATGGATTTTGGATCAATTTTTACCAGCTCGGCTAAAGGATCTTGTACCCTACGGGCGATGGATACTGCGCCACGTAGNGTGACNTCTAGGTCAGGTAGTTCGTCTTTTGCTAGTTTAGAGGCTGAATATATGGAAGCCCCAGCTTCATTGGTAATGAGATAATTAACGGGTAAATTATGCTCATTAATAAGCTGGGCAGTAAATTCTTCAGTCTCATAGGATGCAGTGCCATTGCCAATGGCGATGAGTGTCACTCCATATTTTTTTATGGCATCAAGGACGATTTCTGCTGATTTAGCCTTCTGTCCCTCCCCNGAGGTGATATAAAGGACGCAGGTCATGAGAACAGTACCAGTAGGACTGATAACAGTAGTCTTACAACCTGTACGGTAGGCGGGATCAAGTCCCATGACAGTGTATCCAGCAAAGGGGGGCTGGAGGAGGAGTTGACGCAAATTGAGGCCAAAGACACGAATGGCCTGCTTTTCTGCATTCTCTGTTAACAATGCACGGATTTCTCGATCCAGTGCAGGCAATAACAAACGTTTATAACCATCAGTGATGGCTGATAAAATACATTCACTAAAAATTGATGTTCCCTTATTGATCTCTCGGTTAATCATGTCAATGTTCGTGTCATGTGGCGCGATAAGTTGGACTTTGAGGACTTCCTTTGCTTGTCCTCGGTTTATAGCTAAAATACGGTGGGAAGGGATACGATTTATAGGTTCCTGATATTCTTTATAAGTTAAAAATTCTTTCCCAGCTTCCTCGGTAACGGCCAAGGTAGTATTGATTTCAGCTGCTTGCCACAGTTTCTTACGGAGAAGGGCCCTTATATCAGCTCGCTCGCTCATTGTTTCTGCAATGATATCAGAAGCACCAGCCAGGGCTTCTTCAGGGCTATTAATTTCTTTTTCCTCATTCATAAAAGTTGCGGCAATAGTCAAAGGGTTACCTTCTGTTAACTGCTGAGCAAGAATGATATTTGCTAGGGGTTCCAGGCCTTTTTCTCGAGCTATTTGGGCGCGAGTACGCTTTTTTTGTTTAAAGGGCAAATATAAATCTTCTAAGTCCTGCAATTTAGTCGTTTCATTAATAGCAATCGTCAGCTCGGGTGTGAGTTTTCCTTGCCCATCGATGTTGGCAATGATATCTTCCTGACGTTTTACTAAGTTACGTAAATATTGGAGGCGTTCTTCCGTTGTACGCAGTTGTTCTTCATCCAGCTCTCCAGTTACTTCTTTCCGGTAGCGGGCAATAAAAGGAACAGTATTTCCTTCGTCTAAAAGCGTAACAGTAGCAATAATTTGCGAAACTTTTACACCTAGTTCTTGGGCAATCAATGTAGTAATATCAGTTTGTATCATCATGCACCTACTTTGTCATTTTTAGATAGTTTATTTATTATATCACAAAAAACTCAGATACAATGTAGAGCAGTGCCTAAAAGGGATGCTTTAACGTGTTGCTTGCCATGTCTAAAAGTGTTATTATTTTTTTAAGGTATAGTTTTATTGTTATTTATATGAGGTGATGTAATGCTGATGGGTAGTACTTTATTCTGGGAA
>JGI24143J45723_1001413_pt1 | contig 11391 bp, 12 predicted proteins | sample BarGraIncu00432A_FD_45723 | JGI IMG/M metagenome (IMG submission 45723)
GTTTGGAAACGAGCTGGGAGGATAGGTAGTTGCTGGTTAAGCAAAAAAGCACTCATTTAATTATGGGTGCTTTTTCGTTCGTCTTTTATACTTTGTCATTTCTGAGATTGGTGAGAATGCTCCAGATGCTAGGCGCGACGAGCACGTGAGTCCGAACTTAAGCAGAGGACCAAATCATCGTGAACGATAGTGAGCAAGAGGATTTGAGTGATTCCCTTAGTTAGAGCGAAGCGATAACATCATCAACAGTACGTGAGGCGAACGCGCGCAAGAGCAAGGTTGCAGAGGAGGTATTATCACCAGCCGAAGTACCAAACACAGTAGTTAAGCCCATACGCCGAAAGTACTTGTTTGGAAACGAGCTGGGAGGATAGTAGTTGCTGGCTAAGCAAAAGAGCACTCATTTTAATGTGAGTGCTCTTTTCTTCGTCTTTGACAATCCATCTTTTCTGAGATCAATATTCTAAAGAAGAGATAAATTGCTATTAATATTCCAAAAACATTCGTTGTATGTCCTTAACATCATTTGTCTTGGTAAGAGCTAGCATTAACAAAATACGAGCTTTTTGTGGATTGAGGTTATCGCTGGCGATGAAACCATATTTGTCATCATCAGCTTCCCCATTACGAGCAATAATGCCGCTGCCAACACGGGCGCTTCTTACGACGACTAGACCCTTTTTGAGAGCGTTTTCAATGGCTGGATATTCAGCTTTCCCAATACTTCCATCACCAGTTCCAGCATGAACAAGACCTTTTGCACCAGCGTTTACAGCAGCATCGATCATGGTACCGGCGTTACCAGCATAGTGGTAAACAATATCAACGCGAGGAAGTGTAGTTAGGTTAGTAATATCAAATTCTGTTTCTGTAGTATTTTTACGCAAAGATTTACGATAGAACATTGGTTTGTCACCAGTAAAGACACCAAGAGCACCAATTATAGGGGCTTGGAAAGTGTCCACTCGATCGGTGATTGTTTTAGTTACTTCACGACCAGCATTAATGGTATCATTGAGCATCACCATTACGCCTTTACCAGTTGCTTCTTTAGTGCCCGCAAGGATAACAGCACGATACAAATTTAGTGGACCGTCAGCACTCATAGCCGTACCAGGACGCATAGATCCAACAAGAACAACAGGTTTGTCACTTTTTACTACTAGATCAAGAAAATACGCAGTTTCTTCTAAAGTATCAGTACCATGAGTGATAACGATACCATCAACATTATCTTGGGCAAGAAGTACGTTTACACGCTTGGCCAGTGTGAGCCAGTTATCCATTGTTATACTTTCACTGGCAATCTGGAAAACTTGCTCTCCACTTACATTTGCTACATTTTTCAATTCAGGGACATTAGAAATCAGTTTATCTACTGCAGTAACAGCGGCAGTGTATCCAACTGTAGTTGTACTAGTCGCACCAGCACCAGCGATTGTTCCACCTGTTGCAAGGATTACAATATTGGGTTTCGGCTGATTTTCTGCAGCGAATGCAATCTGTAGGCTGAATACAAGTAAGCATACAACTGCAAGGCTTAGGATTAGTTTGCGGTTCATTCTCATTTAGACATCTCCTTGTTATTTTACATATATGTACTAAAAAAGTATATCATAATATAATAATAAATACTAATATATTCCAATAATTTAAACGAAGATTTATTAAAGCTTTATTTTTTTATACTAGACAAAAAAGAATCTATTGGTTATAATGTGTATATAGTTAAAATTTAATAAATTGAGTCAATGGCGACTCCCTGTATTGTAAAGCAATGCATGGGGTACTTTTTGTCTATCCGCAGTATTGAAAGTGGTACATTTGAGTACAATATAATAAATACGTTAAGGAGTGAATTTTAATGATTAATGATTTGTTGTATGTAATACCAGCTGGTAAGTATAGTAATGTAGAGTTAGTTGCTTTGTTAAAAGAACATTCGGAAATTAAGTTTGTTTCATTGGTGGGTATTGATCTTGCAGGTAATGATACTGATGAAAAAATTCCTGTGGAAATATTCCTTAAGAATATGGATGAATTCTTCCAAGGAAGCGCGGTGCAAACAGATGGATCATCCGTAGTACTTACAGGGATTGCTACTTTAAACAATGCGAAAGTAGATATGCCTGCTGATTCTAGTGTAAATTGGTTTATTGATTATAATTATGATAATATAGATGAAAAAACGGGTAAGCCAGTTGGCAGTCTCCGTATTCCATCATTCTTGATTCATAACGGACGACGCGTTGATTCTCGTTCAGTTTTAGCTGATAGTTTAAATTACATAAAGAACGAGTTAAAGAGCCTATTTATCAAACATCCTACCGTTGCTGGTCTAGAACATATTAATGGTGCAGATATTGAGGATATTATTTTTACGTCAGGTACTGAACTTGAATTTTGGGTAAAAACACCAGTTGATAAAACTGAAGTTGCTAAGTTATCAGCCTCTCAGACAATGCAGGAACAATATTGGCAACGTACNCGTGGTCGTGTACGCACTGCATTAGAGCAAACTATTGTTATGCTTGATAATTATGGCTTGAAAACTGAGATGGGTCATAAAGAAGTCGGTGGCATTAAATCAACCATTGATGAGGCAGGTAATTTGACTCATGTTTGTGAACAATTAGAAATTGACTGGCGCTTTGCCGATGCTTTGCAAGCCGCTGATAATGAATTGCAAGCTCGTATTGTTGTAAAAGAAGTATTTAGAGCCAATGGTCTTGAGGTTTCTTTTAAAGCGAAACCAATTATTGGTGTTGCTGGTAATGGCGAACACACTCATGTAGGATTTGCTGCCAAAATGAAATCAGGCAAATTAGTTAACCTATTTGCGCCTACTGATATGAAAGCTGATTTTATGAGTGCTGTTGGTTATGGTTCCATTATGGGGTTACTTAAGAATTATGAAGCTATAAATCCGTTTATTTCTTCAACGAATGATGCTCTAAACCGTTTAAAACCAGGTTTTGAAGCACCAGTTTGTATTGTAACTTCTCTTGGGCACACTCCTGAGATCCCTTCCCGTAATCGGACAATTCTTGCCGGATTGGTGCGCGATATTGAGAATCCTTTAGCGACTCGTTTCGAAGTGCGTGCTGCTAATCCCTATACAAATACCTATATCGCTTTATCAGCTATTTATATGAGTATGCTTGATGGTGTAAAAGCTATTGTTGAATCAGGGAAAGATACGAAAGAGATTTTGGCTGAATTATCAAAAGAAGCTGGAGTTGATGGATTCTATTTAGAGAAAGATCGTGCTTATCGTAGCGAGCATGATGTATTCGAAGATTATGACGAAGAAGAACGAAATCGCTTATTTAGCAAACCTCCTGCTACAGTATGGGAAAACATGGGTAATTTAAAGAAATATCCAGAGAAAACTGAAGTAATTAAAGCGGGCAATATTATTCGTCAAGAGACTATTGATGCTTTTGTTGCAGGAGCTTTAATACGTTGGACAACTGAACTTGTAAAACGTATTATTCCGGAAAATTTATCAATCGTTAGGGAATCCAAATGCCTACATTCTGCAGAAACAGCTGTGGATTTGGATTTAGTGAATTGGAAAAAGATTAATGCCTTGCGTTTATTTTTAGCCAAAGATACTGTTGCCTCAAATGGTATATTTACACGCCTTAATGATGCCATTGCATCAGGTGATTATGATACTGCATCTGCCCTTCAAGTTGAAATGTATAGTAATGTAGAAGAATTGAAAGCTTTATACGTTCAATATAAGCGTAATATAATTTAATCAATCATTCATCGCAAAAAGCCCCTTATCCGAGGATAAGGGGCTTTTTGTTAAAGTATGTTAAATTTGATATGGCTTGATTTCAGCAAATAAGAATTGATTATATGTATTGTTTTACTGTTGCCATTACTTTATCATAATTTGGTAGATCGCTCACATTAGGAACATATTCTACATGGCGCACAATGTTATCCTTATCAATGACAACTGTCCCACGGGCTAAAAGACGTAATTCTTCAATCACAAAACCGTATTTCAGACCAAAATCAAGATCTTTGTGATCGGAGAGAGTTTTAATATTTTCAATGCCCTTAGTTGCGCAATACTTCTTTAGAGCAAAAGGTAAATCGACACTGATTGAAAGAACTGTTAAACCTTTAATCTTGGCAGCTTCTTCATTAAACCAACGAGTTTGTATATCACAAACAGACGTATCAATTGAAGGGACGACACTGATTACACGGACCTGACCTTTTGTACTACTTAGTGATAATGGACTTAAATCAGGAGTAAGGGCAGTAAAATCTGGTGCATTATCACCAATTTTAATTTCAGTACCTAAAAGAGTCATGGCATGACCAGCAAATTTTATAACATTATTACGCTTTTGCATTAGAAAAGACCTCCTTATTAAATATAACCTATAGTATATATGGTAACATATGTATCCAAATAAGTAAATGATAATTAATATTAATTAGTTTAAGTTTTATTTTGTTATAATGCAGGAGTTTATTTATAATAGTAGAATAATACTAGTAATATAATTTCACCAATTGAGGAGAGATATTCATGGACGTAAAATTATTTAGTGATCTTGAAGGTATTAGAATTGGCATGTCAATAGAGGCTAGAGGCCGTGATTTTTATCAACAAGCATATGAACAGTCGACTGAAAAAGACCATAAAGAGTTATTTAATCTACTAAAAAATGAAGAAGTGGCTCATTTTGAAAAATTTAGTGAAATTTTTAGACAAGTAAATGAAAACAGAGAAGCTGGTTCCGATGAGTATTTATTTGACGAAGAGTCTTCACGTTATCTTACTGTTTTAGCAGATGGATATATATTCCCAACGGATAAAAATGCTGCAGCTAAAATTGTTGAATCTACAACTGTTGTAGAAATCTTGTATATGGCTATTCAAGCTGAGAAAGATTCTATTTTATTTTATGATGAGTTAGCAAATAAGTCTAAATTTGAGGAAGCTAAGAAAATTTTTGCAGTGCTTAAAGCGGAAGAACAAACTCATGTAGTTAAACTTCGCCAAATATTAGATGCATTAGAAATAATTAATAACAAATAAGTCTAGAGGCCTTTAACACAGTGTAAGACTCCTTCATATTATATAATATAAAATATGAAGGAGTCACCTTATGTTAAAAAAGCGCGAATGTAAAATTAAACAAGTTGTTCAGATAATATGCCCATTTTGTGGTGGTCTTATTCTACTACCTATGTGCAAGGCTGTTAATGGTGAAGTAATAGTTTGTACACTTTGTCAACGGGAATTTAATATTGGCATGTGAATCGTAGATTTTTCTACATCTCAGTGGCTATTTTTCATGTTGAGTTTTAGTAAGCAATTAAGGCTTTCACTTGTCCTATGGCTTGGTGTAAGCCAAGTTGTCCTTATATAAGGAGGGGTCACCAATGAATAAGGGAATCGGAAAACGCGCGTACCATAAGCAGGATATGAATAAACAGAAGAGAACGGCACTTACTATTGGTGGTGTACTGGCAGCGATTATTTTGCTGGTTATTATCCTTTCTTTTGTTAGTTGATTTTTGAATATCCTAGGAGTACTTGTCATCCTACCCAACATTGGACATACTTTATAAGTCGTCTAATTTCAGAGGGCTTATTTTTTTGCTTACAATTATAGGGGGTATCCATGGAATTATTGATATATTTGGGTTATACTGATGATAGAGCATGATTAAATACTTAAGGGGGCGTGATGATGAAGATAGACAAAGAATGGGTAATAACTCAAATAGAGAAGATTGCTTGTTTTGGCAAAGTTGAGCGTGGCATCACTCGCTTAGCATTTACAGAAGCAGATGTAGAGGCCCAGGAATATATAATTAGTTTGATGAAACAAGCAGGCCTAATAGTGAGCAGAGATCAAATTGGTAATATTATTGGCCGCTTGGAAGGTCATGATAGTACCCTACCTGCAGTACTTACGGGATCTCATTTAGATACGGTACCAGAAGGTGGTAAATTCGATGGTGTGGTTGGCGTAATCGGAGGATTGGCGGCAGTTAAGCGAATTCAGACCATGGGGACCTTAAATCACACTGTTGAACTTATCGTCTTTGTTGGTGAGCAATCAAATCGTTTTGGTTTCGCTACCATGGGAAGCAAGGCGATGGCGGGCTTGGCTGATACTCATGCATGGAGTAAAGCAAAAGATCAGAATGGTATTAGTTTTTCACAGGTCATGTCTCAACATAACCTTGATATACAGAAGATTAGTTTAGCAGCAAGAAACAAAGACAAAATAAAATCTTTTGTGGGATTACATATTGAACAAGGACGGATTCTAAAAAAAGCAGGTAATACGATTGGCATTGTGCAGACCATTTCTGCACCTACACGTCTTAAGATTACAGTAGAGGGAATAGCGGCTCATTCTGGTTCTACGCCCATGGAAGAACGGCATGATGCTTTAGTGAGTGCAGCGATGATTATTCTGGCGATACAAGAGATTGCATTGGATCAGTCCAGTCGTGGCACTGTAGCTACTGTGGGAGCTCTTAAAGTTCATCCAGGATCGATAAATATTGTTCCTGGATTGGTAAAAATGTTAGTAGATCTACGTGGCGTCAATCAAGAAAGCATCATTGAATGTCTCCAGGACATTAAAGATGCTATTAGCAAAATTGCTGAAAAGCAAGATACTGTTGTCGCAATTGAAATGATCTCAGCAGAGAAGCCTGTAGAAATGAATGTAGAGATTAGTGAACTCATCAAAAAAAGTTGTACTGACATAGGCGCGTCTTATCAGATGAAACATAGTGGAGCGGGGCATGATGCCATGAATATGTCAAAGATAGCACCAACAGGTATGATTTTTGTTGCTTCTAGAAATGCAATGGGTCAACATCCTGATGGAGATTTGGAATATGATGATATTATGACAGGTATTGATGTATTGACGGAAACTCTATATCAATTAGCAAAGTAGGTGTAATATTTGAACATTGAAGTTTGTTTTGCTCCTGAGGAATATCAAATAAATAAATATGAGAAATATACTGCAGTGGTCATTGATGTACTGCGGGCGACGACCTCTATTGCAACCGCTTTTAGCAATGGTTGCCGTCGAATAGTACCAGTCGAACAAGTTCAGCAGGCATTTTATAAGAAAGAACAATCCTATCCTGAGGCTATCTTGGCTGGTGAGCGTAAAGGATTATTAATATCTGGCTTCAGCTTAGGAAATTCTCCATTAGAATATAGTCGTAATACCGTTCAAGATAAAACCATTATTATGACTACAACGAATGGAACAATGGCCTTAAATAAGGCCTCTGGTGCACGCAAAGTATATGCTGCAGCCTTTGTAAATTGTATGGCCATATGTTCTAAGCTGATAGAGGAAGGGCGTCCTGTCGTGATACTGTGTGCTGGCACTGAAGGCAGGTTTTCTGTGGAAGACTCCTTATGCGCAGGGCTTATTGTTGATCGATTGAAAGATCATTATAGTTTATCAGATAAAGCGTTGGCTGTTCAAGCTATGTATGGGGCATCTAAATCCAATTTGGTTGCTAAAGTTGGACAGTCATCACATGCTATTTATTTAACGGAGCTAGGGTTTGGAGATGATGTGAAGCTATGTCTTCAGCAAGATGTCTTTTCAGTAGCTCCTGTGTTTGCTAATGGGGAATTAACACTTTAAATATTAAGCAATAATAACCGGGTAGTGATCATCACTACCCGGTTATTATTGCCTAATATTACCCTTATTAATTATGTAAACTATATGATACAATAACATGGATAGAAATTAGTCAAATTTATTTTTCTGAAAGGGGATAAATAATGAAAAAACTCATTGCCAGTATATTAGTAGCTGCGGTATTCAGTATTTTTTCTCCAGTGGCACCATTGGCCCATGCTGGAAGTATAGACAATCAGCTAACAAAAATCATCTCACAAGATGTAAGCGTAGCTCAAATACAACAATTATTGACAATCAAGAAACAATTACAGCAGGGCGATAAGCAAGGTCTCGTGGATGCCCTGACTGAATTGGCTGTAAATCAATCAGGCCAAAGTGAAGTGGAAAATATTGCTACTGCAGTATCCCAAGGCAATATTAGTCAAGTAGCTGAAAACGCACTACGCCAACAAGTTGAGAAAAGTGTTACGAATCGTATAGCTCCTTACGAAAAACAATTAGGTGCCATTTCGACATTATTTAATAACTAGTTGTTGCCTCCAAAGAAGTTTACGAAGAAATTGTAAAGATTGATGTTTTAGAAAAATCGGCATAGCAATATGCTGGTTTTTCTTTTTTATACTGTTTTCCCCTACGACCACATATATTACGTAAAAGCATCTTACGCAGGAGGGGTCAGGGTGACAGTTGTAAAGATTAAAAGGACTCAGATATTTTATAGTGTAGCGATATTGTTACTTATGAGTATTATCTGTGGCATAGTAGGGTATGATTACGTTGATGAACAAGAATTGGCTGCAATTGAAAATCAACCAATGACTCCTCCGACTGGTACTATGAGTATCGTCATCAAGGTGTCTCAGCGTATATTGGAACTTCATAGTGATGGAAAGCCTTACAAACAGTATCGCATTGCTGTTGGTAAAAGTGACACGCCAACACCTATTGGGGATTGGAATATTGTATGGAAAGATTATGATTGGGGGACTGGGTTTGGTACTAGGTGGATGGGCCTTAATATACCATGGGGGATTTATGGTATTCATGGTACTAATAAGCCGTGGTCTATCGGGCAATTTGCCAGCCATGGCTGTATTCGCATGCGCAATAGAGATGTGGAAGAGTTATTTGAGTGGTTACCCATAGGTACGAATGTGCGCATTGAGGGACGCAAAATGAAAGTAGGACGGATATTAAAATATCAAATGTCTGGATCAGATGTGGCGTTGCTTCAAATGAAACTAAAAGAATTAGGTTATTCAAACAGTAGAGCCGATGGAGTGTTTGGTAATATTACCAAGCAGGCAGTTGAAATCTATCAAGCTGAGCATAATCTAGAAGTTACGGGTGTAGTCAATAAACAACTTGCGGAGTTATTAGGTATTTAATAATAACTCCAACAATAAAAAGCAACATTTACGTACGCCCACAAATATTCCAAGCTATGATAATTTGTCGCGATTCCTGCCTTATGATATATTGTATGAGACTACTTTTTAAGAAAAATTACCAATAATGGATAAATGATATAAGTTTGTCATAATTTTGTCATACCTTCATGCTATTGTTTAGTTAAATTATAATAAAGGAGAGATTTATCATGAAAAACATAGTCAAAAAGGTAGCTGTTTTCTCCATGATTGGTATGATGCAAATAGGGCTAGTTATATCTTTAATAGAAGCCTCGCCTCTACAGAGTGAGCAATTTTCACAGCGATATGATGATCAACGTATTCAAGATCGGCATGAACGAGAAAGAGCAAGACATCACCGACATGAAAGAGAACGTATTGAAATGGAACGCCATGAACGTGCAATGGAACGGCGCCATCACGAAAGCTATCGAGAGTGGCGAGATCGTCAGTGGCGTGAAAACAGAAGACATGAAGAAAATATGAGACGAATCGCTCATGATATTTTAGATTTAATTCTTGATAGAGATTAAAATACGATTATTAGCCGTCCTACCTTTAAGGGGATAACCAGATTTTTGTTTTTATTGACAATCATTCTCAAATGAAGTATATTTACATTAGGTTCAATAAAAAATGCATTGCAATGACATCTGAAACCATATCTGAGGAGAAATAACTCCAGGATATGGTTTTATTTAATCATTCCGATGAGGATAGAAGATTGGGGCATAGATAAATTAACAGAATATTATCATTATTGGCATGAAATAATTTGACTAAAAATACAATATTAGTGTAAAATACATATAATGCTGAATCAGAAAATGTACGGGGGATCCCAGAAAAATATAGGGGTGAATCCACTTATAGTGGTAGGGTTATTTCTCGCTTCTTCTCTTTGACCCGAATCCGACAACTAACCCCGGAAGCGTTAAAAAAGAGAGGTGAATCATTTGACCAAAGTTTATTTGATCGTAGTATTGACATTATGTATTCTATTGACAAGTGCTGTCGCTTTTGCATCTCCCTCCGATGACAGTATTAAAATTGGTATGCGCGGTGATAATGTAAAGATGCTACAAAAGTTACTTTCGGAAAAAGGTTTCAACGTTGGCCAAATTGATGGCGTTTTTGGCAAGATAACGTTAACAGCTGTCAAAGATTTTCAAAGTAGTAGTGGTTTGACTGTGGATGGAATTGCCAATAAAGAAACTCTAATGACTTTAGAGCGCGTGAGTAATAGTGAATTTAATCCCAGCAGATCGAGCCGCTCGATGACTATGTATGCATCTGCCTATTCTGCGTATGATGATGGAAATGGTCGTTATACATCTGGTGGCAACTTAGTCCGTAAAGGCCTAGTAGCTGTTGATCCAGGAGTGATACCCCTAGGAACGCGTTTGTTTATCCCAGGCTATGGGAATGCGATCGCTGATGATGTTGGTGGTTCTATAAAGGGTAATCGAATTGATATGGCATTTAGTAGTCACAGTGAGGCCATGGATTTTGGTAGACAACAGGTAACCGTATATATTTTAGATTAGCAGGCATTATGCCTGTTTTTTTATTCGGTTTTATAGTAAACATTACCCTATCTTTGATTGCGAATGTATAGAAATTGATACTAAAAGTCATACTATACTCTAGTGATAGATAATGTTTTCAGCAAAAGGGGCTGTTTTATTGAATATTTCAGGAAATATACTGGCCCTCTCCCTAGCTCTTATTTCTGGTGTACTCATGGCGGTACAGGGTTCACTTAATACCACTTTAAGTAAGGTTGTTGGCCTTCTAGAAACAACATTTATTGTCCATGTGACTGGCACGATTATTTTGGTGATATTGTTATTTGTCTTCCCACTGGGCAAGGGGGATTTTTATGCATGGTCAGAGGCACCGTGGTATGCCTATTTAGGTGGTGTGATCGGTGTCGGCATTATTTATCTAGTAGCTGCTAGCATTCCTAAAGTGGGAGTGGCTAATGCCACCACGGCAATTATTATTGGACAAGTCTTAACGGCCATCGTTATTGATCATTTCGGTATTTTCGGCCTAGAAAAAATGGCTTGTGGCTGGAATCAAATTGCAGGCCTTGTTTTGCTAGTAATTGGAGCAAAATTGTTATTAAAATAGACGTAATACCACACTAAACTAAGTTTTGCGTGGTATTACTATTGACAAGGCATGTTTACCGTAATATAATGACTATGTTCCATGGGGTTATAGCTCAGTTGGTTAGAGCGCTTCGTTGACATCGAAGAGGTCGGCGGTTCGAATCCGTTTAACCCCACCAGTAAATT
>JGI24143J45723_1001416_pt1 | contig 11388 bp, 14 predicted proteins | sample BarGraIncu00432A_FD_45723 | JGI IMG/M metagenome (IMG submission 45723)
CCCCTGGGCCGACGGTTCGACAGCCTTGAGGAGCAGAGCACTTTGCCGCTATCTGGACCTCTGGGGTCGAATATCAACTTTTAGAATAAACTTGAGATTCAGAATTGAGCTGTAGATGGCCCATAATCGGACATGTGTTCCCAGGGAGGACGGTGAGGGTGGAGGATAGAAAGACGGGTGTAGCGGCTATGGAAACGGGAAAAACCTCTCGGGAGGGGCGGAGTGCTGGAACAATAAAAGAGGCCAAGTCGGTGACTTGGCCTCTTTGTTTTTGCGTGATTGGGCGCTAGGTGATTACGCCAGCTTGAACCTGCCCACCAACTCCTGCAACAATACTGCGTGTGCAGATAATTGAGCCGCAGCACTGGCTGTTTCGCTGGCTCCACGCGCTGTCTGATGCATCACATCGGTTACTTGCTGAACATTTGATGTGATCTCGCCTGTGGTAGCTGTCTGCTCTTCGGCAGCTGTAGCTATCTGGTTTATCTGCATGGTTACTTCATTTATCTGTCCCAGTATTTCTTCCAGGGCTTGGCCAGACCTTTCAGAGCTGGCAGCCCCTTTCTCCACTTCGTTAACCCCTTCTCCCATGGCAATTACCGCAGATTTGGTTTCATTTTGAATGGCTTTAATCATGTCCGATATTTCTTTGGTCGCTCTGGTAGTTCGTTCTGCAAGAGCTCGGACTTCGTCCGCGACCACTGCAAAACCTCTGCCTTGTTCGCCAGCTCGTGCTGCTTCAATAGCGGCGTTTAAGGCCAGAAGATTCGTCTGGTCGGCAATGTCTTCGATGGTGCCGACTATCTGTCCGATCTGTTCCGAACGCGCGCCCAGGTTTTCTACGGTCTTTGCCGATTCCTTGACTCGTTCGGAAATTCTCGACATGCCACTTATGGTTTCTTGAACAACTGCGCTCCCTCTTGACGCTGAATCACTGGTCTCTTTCGAGCTATTTGCCACAGTTACGCAATTACGAGCTATGTCGTTGCTGGTGGCAGCCATTTCCTCGCTTGCGGTAAACACTGTGCTTGTCTGGGACGCGACTTGATCTGCCCCCGTAGCAATCTGTTCAGCTGTTGACTGGAGCTGCAGTGATGCGGAAGCAACTTGGCTTGAAGTGTCGGATACTCTGGTCAATACATCAATCATATTAGCTACGACCTTGCGTGAGGACTCCGCAAGCTGGCCGATCTCGTCGTTGCTGCAAAGTTTGATGGAAGCCGTCAAATCGCCTTCTGCCAGTTGTTCATTTGCCGCCAACAATTCTGCGACAGGTTTAGTGATGCTTCTGGTAACTAAATAGGCAAAAATAGCGCCAAGCAAAATTGCAATACCTGCGAGTATGATGCTAAGGTTACGTGTTGATTTATAAGCATCCTCAACGTCATCGCCGGCAGCAAGAAGTGCTTTTTTTTGATGTTCGATCAGCGTTTTAAGTGCTTTGATATATTCGTTTTGTGCCGTTCTGTATCTTCCAACAAGCAACAAGCCTGCTTCTTTTTTATTGTTGGCTTCGATTAAACCGACAAGCTCTTTCTGGATTTCCTTATAAGGTCCTCGCAGATCGTTGATTGCCTTTAGTGATGCCTTCCCCTCCGTGCTAATGACTGTTTTATCCAACTGTTTGAAATTTTCGACGGTCTTCTTACTTGCTTCGGGAATCCTTGCTAGCTCCTTTTTCACCTCAGTAGGATCTTCAAGTATTATGGCATTTCTTATTGCCCTCGCGATAATATTGATATTCTCATCGATTTCATTGAGCATGACCGTTTTGGGAAACTTATCGTCGGTAATTACATCGACCTTCGAATTGATAAAGGCGAGTCTGTTGACTGTAAATACGCATAATCCAGCCATTATCACGAGAATAACCGCAAAACACCCACCTAGACGAACTCCGATTTTCATTTTGAACCTCCGCTTTAATTTTGATAAATAACATGCGATTTAAACAATATGGTGTCGCCACCTTGTTGGCCGTTTCGTGGCTTCCGTTAGTTACGACTGCCATATCTAGTTTCTTTGTGCCGGTATAAAACTGAGTGTACTTACGCGATATCGACACGGTTTCTGAAATAGTTAGCCGTTTTGAGATATTGAGTATTTTTAATTTATAAGCCAATGTATTGCTAAAGAAAAGGACACCTGTTGGGAATGTAGCCATCCAATTAGTGATATAAATTGATTTTAAGGGGTCCCCTCAGAAAACGGAAAATATAGCACGCTAGTGGTGACACCATCCCTAGGCGTGCTCACAAACGACCGTTTTCAAGAAGCTTTATTGAGAACGCTTGATGCAGCTGTCCCGGCTTGAGATGCGCCCCTCTCGAAAACCGCTCTTATATCTGGCAGGGAAAACAGCCGAGTATCGAGAACTTGAGGCCAATGGGGTATGCCTGCACCACGCTAACGTGCTTTATTTTCCGTTTTCTGAGACGCCCCCCATAGGGCTTTTCTTGGCGAGAATGTTTTGTGACTATTTGAGGTATCGGCAATTTTTAAAAAAAACTTTAGGCGGTCAAATTACGGGGAGTTAACATTCCCGTACAGTGTTTGACATCGTCTTTTGATGTAGCCTCAATCTAAACTTTTAGGAAAAAACTTGAGATTCGATTTCGTTTTATTTCAGCTGGTTAGTGGAAAAGAGCAAAAGGGGAAGGTTTTGAATCTCATTTTTTGCATCTAAAGGGCGGAATAGTTTAGATTCGCTGATGGGTGACCAGAAGCCAAAAAAGCCTCCAGGACATGGCTGTCCTGGAGGCTTTCCCGCTCTGGAATGAGCCAAGCGCTGCGTGATTATGCTACGGCGTCCTTCAGCGTTTTGCCTGCCTTGAACTTGGGCGCCTTGGACGCCTTGATCTGCATCGTCTCGCCGGTCTGGGGGTTGCGCCCCTCCCTTGCTTCGCGTTCAGCCACCTCGAAGGAGCCGAAGCCGGTAAAAACAACTTTCTCGCCGGACTTCAGCGCTTCCGTCACAGTCTCCAGGAATGCATTAACCGCCTTGTCCGCGTCTACCTTCGTGAAACCGGTTGCCTCGGCAATTTTCCCCACAAATTCAGCTTTCGTCATTATTCCCCCTGTATTTTTGGCATTTTTGTCCCACGGTGCCCATATAGGCCCCATAGGGGCCAACTCAACCTATAAGAAAACCCGGTAATCAGCATGGAGAACATCCGCAAGTTTTCGAGCGGATGCCTTGCCAATGGACCGTTTACCGTTTTCCATTTCACTAATATGACGGCGCGATATCCCCGTGAGCTCTGCGAGTTGGACCTGGGTCAATTCTTCCCGATAGCGGAGGCCTTTCAGATACACCCCCTGCGGGTTGGTTACCATCTCAGGTGACACTTCCACCGCCGGAATGGAATCAGCGGGGGCCTCTACCGCACCGGCCGTGCGTGCAAGCTTGCGGAGTTCGCTGATCGCCTGGGGCGAGCCATAAAATTTGATGCTTTCAGTAAGGGGCTTTTTCGTGTGTGCCAACATACTTCACCTCCACCAGCTTGACTGTCTTGTCGGTAACTTCCCACACTGCAACGTAGGTAGGGTGCCCTTTTTTCAGGTGACAATGGTGGTCTCCGTTCGACAGGACCGAGTAGTTTTTCCATAGACGGCGGACCGGGCCACTCACCGTGATTTCGATGACAAGCGCATCGAGTATGGCTCTGACCCTCTCTGGCAGCTTGCCCCTTTGCTTCTCGGCGTGTCGGCTATACGTTACGGTCCATGGCATAGCTCATTGTACCTTTTTTGGGTACACTGTCAACAGCAATCCGGTTTGATTCCGGATATCAGTGAATATCAACTTTAATTATTAAAGCTGTTAATACTTGATATTAAAAAGTGCACCGGCACAACCGCCAAATGCAAAAAGCGCAGTAACACCTCGCTCTGCAAGGGATTACTGCGCTTTGGCGAATATCAAGTTTTTAGCAAAAGTTTAGATTCGCTTTAAGGGCTATCGGTTTTACGTATACCCAAACCTCCGCTCCCCCAACTTGCTCCGATGCAAGGCTCGTAATTTAGCATTTCACAAAACCAGCTAATGTGATGTCTAAGTGCCACCATGCTTGACCAACGGTCCAGTGCCACATTCAGCCTGAGAGCACCCGTCAGGTCCCCTATTTTATTCAGTTTGCATCGGTTGGAAACAAACTATATTAAAGCCAACATCTGTGGCAACGTTATCAGATGATGTGTAGCATTTTACAGTAACTGATATTGTGTCAGCATTGCTGATAGTACAAACACCGGATCGTGACCATTCTTTCCAGAGACCAGAATACATATCATTCGCACCAATCATCCCAACTGTTGTAGTGCATATTGGCGCATCCGTAAAATAATTTGGAGTGAAGGTGAAAGTCAAGGTTCCTTTACTCGGATGTTGTGAATCAACAATATTCGTCGGAGACTTTAAAACCATAGCAGGATCAACTCTAGCCATTGCAATCTTAAGCCCTGAACCTGATGGGCCAGGCGGCCCCTGCGGCCCAACATTACCATTCTCACCCTTAGGACCTTGTACACTCATACCAATTGGCCCGGTATCACCTTTAATTCCTTGAAAGCCAGTAGCACCCGTTGGCCCTTGCAGAGTTGCCGTAGACTGAATACTACCATCGGGAAACACAAGTTCATTCGCACGGATAGCGATAGGGTTCGCAAAAGATACTGAGCTGAAGAACAATAACATTGTTGGGACACCATAGATTGTTGCTCGATTAAACATTGAATATATCCCCTTTGTACTGTTTTTTATTGAGCCATATAAATACAATTTACCTAATGTTATTGCTAAGAAGTACCTTCTGAGAAGACTCCAATAACTTTTTCAGAGAATCAAAGCCTATAGGTTATCAAGCTTCACTTACGTTGCTCATATCATAATAGCAATATTAGGTCAACCTATTTAACCTCCACTTAAACAAGGAGTCAGAGAGGCCTAGGCCGCGTCTCTTCTTGGTGAATGGCTAACGGTGGCGATCTCCTGACCCGATCCTGTCCTGAGTGTGACGTGGGAATGCGATGGTCTGTAAAACGGCCGACCCGAATATCAAGTTTATTCTATTTCTTGATATTCGAGGCGTACCTGGTCGAACTTCGACCAGGTACGCCTCGAATGCCCTCCCTGTTAACAATTCGGTACCCTGGCCCACCGTTTCCAGTTGCAACACAACATGATGGTGGGCAGACAAATCAACGGCACCGGGGGGCGGGACGGGGCATATATGGCCTGAAGCCCCCTCCCGCCCCCCGGTAAAACCAACCCAAAATGCAACCAGGCCCGCCCCCATCTAGGGGACTGGCCTGGTTTTACGCTTGTAACTATCCGAATTACTTCAGATAATGTTCGGTTATGTCAGACCTGGCATGGCCCATTTCCTCGGACACTTGCAGTAGTGCTCCCTCAAAGGTCAAACCGTTTTTTTGTAATTCACCCATGCGCTCCTGGGCGAACCCCCATCTTAACCCATGCGAGCCGTTGTAGCTTTGGCCAGTTTCATCTGCTGCATTTTGTAGCGCCTGCAGGTATTCCTTATAGTCATCCATCCTGAAAACCCCATCACCGGCAGCAATAGCAGATTTCAGTTCGGCATAGGTAGCCGGGCTGATTTGTAATTCGCGTTCTTTCCCACCTTTACCATCGACATGAACCAATCCCTTCAACTCTCCCGTAGTTCGCTCTGTTTGTAGTCCCCGCAGCTGTGTTTCCCGGATTTGGCTTACCTCTTTGACCCTCCCCCCGGACTCGATCTGGAGTCTTGCTGCCAGTTGATGCTCACCGTCGAGGCGCGACAGTATTTTCATTGGGTCACTGTAGGCTCGTGGCTCGTGATTACGTGCCCCAAGCTCTTTAACCCCTAACGCCCGCACTGTCTTCAGGTCAAATTTGTATTTGCCGCCGGTATCGTTCTGCGTCGCATAGCGGTTCAATGCGGCTTCTAGCTTCGCCGTCGCAGCACCGTACTGATCGAAGGTGGCGCGTGAGACGCCATCATGAATTTTGGATTCCAGAAAGGCCGCCACATGGCGGCCTTCGAGCTTTTCCATATTTTTCATGCCGAATTCGGTTTTTGCGAATTCGCCGATAGATCTCCAAACGGAGCGGTAAGCATCTGCTGTGGCATAGCTGTGTATTTTGGTCAGTTTCGATACTTCTGCCGTAGTTTTTGCACCACCAGAACGAGCCTCGGCCTTTGCATCATGCCTGCTTTCGCCGATGCCCTTTATTGCTCCGTAAATCTGCTGTACTTGCCAGTTCGTGTTACCTTTCATCCTAATTCTCCTGGTTATTGTTTGGCGACCAGGTGACGCTGACGGGTTTGAACTCAAAGATTGTCAAACAGGGCAATCTGTCCCTTTTTTCCACTGTAGCCGGGCTGCGCTCGTGTTTTTCGACGTGTGGGCCGTCGCTGCCGATGGCATGTTGTTGCTCATTTCCCCACCGGAGCTTGAGTGCACTCACAGTGTTTTTCTTACGCCCAACCAGTATGATTGCAGCGTTTTTCGACGGATGGGAGCGTCGCGACCGAAGGTCTGTTGATGCTCATGTGTGCTATTGCGTGTCAGTATTCGCCTTTTTTTTGGTGTAGTCAAGTTTTTCCTAGGTTTTGCGTCCGCTTTAGTTTCTCCTTGGCAGTCGCAACTAAAGCGGGAGTTTTTCCTATATAATTACGGTATATTACACAACAACACCCTCATTTACAGTTGACACTACAGCATACAGCTACTAGTATACACACATCATACAAGGGGGTGAGCAAGTGAGAACGGCACCGGAGTCCGAAAAATCAGCAGCGCTGCGGTGGTTTAGTGAACAGCCGCCTGTTATCCAGACCGAAGCCTTTACCCTACAGACCGCACTGATCCGGCAGGCGCGAGGACAACACACCAAAATAACTTCCGAGGTTTTGCGCGAGTTGCTGATCGAGGCATGCCGGATGATGCGGCACGAAGAGGATAGCCTGCGGCTGAAGGCAAAGCTGACCCCGGCGAAAGCGAAGAAAATCCATGACCGTAAAGTCACGCGATTCAAAGCATCACGTCATCCGGTCAAACCGTCTCCAAAACGGGAGACCATCCGGCTGAAGTATTACCATGAGGTGCAAGAATTGAGGCAAAAGGAACATTTTGGGTGGAGAACTTGCGCGGCGTATCTGGCCCAATCCCACAATTTCACGGTCACCCACGCCTATTTAAAGGATGTGGTTGAAGATCTGGAGCGGCTGGAGGGTGCAAAAAATGTCAACGGCGACGATACACCGTAAAGACCTTACGGCCGAAGACGCACGGATAGTCGGGAGGTTCAAACATTACCTCATGATGCTGCTTGATGCCGGGAAATTTGACCGAAGCACCATCGAATGCAAGATAGCCGGTAGAGTGCAGCAGTGGTACAAAACTGTCGGTTGGGAAAAAAACAATACGCTGGAGCGCCAGGACAAAAGGTGCTACCGACTCACCATGCGGCAGTTCCGCGCTGTAGTCGCTTGCCTGAAGAGAGACGACATCGCAGTAACGGAGGGTCTTGTTATCCATATCCTGCTGCGGTTTTCACTATTTTGTCTGGATGGCCGTGGTGGTGCCTGGAAATGGCCCGACGGATGCGTTTACTTTGAACGGCAGCGTCTATCCCCTTTGGGGACCCTGAGGAAACGCAATCCGGATTCAGCAAAGGCACGTCTGGAGCGGTTTCATAAAGAGCGGATAAAAGCAAAGTGGGAAAGCCCCCATCAGCAGTTAGATTCTTACGAAGAGTGTGCCGCAAACTATTACGAGAACTTTGAGTATGAGCGAGAGTCTTGTTTTGAGGCTGACGCGATTGTGGAGTTGGAGGGACTGGAGCGTGAGGTGGCAGCAGCACAGAGGAAAAAGGAGCAGAAGAGATCCGAAGTCGATAAAAATATCGCCACAAGGAAAGGGTGGCCTCCACGTCGAAGGTTATGAGCCATAAACCTGCCAGGGGCACCGTTTGCAGCTAAAAGCTAGGGGATGCCTTGCCAAAGGAGAGGGACACTCCTGGATGGCGGATTTCGGGAGGCTGAGTGGCTGTATCTGTGAGCCACACATAGCGAAGCGTACGGACTTAGCTTTTCAAAGGATTTTCCTTCAAAACCGTTTTTAAGCGGTGTCATGAATCGAGGAGGTGGTGGGATTGGCGTCAGCCCCATTTGCCGCACTGGTCGTCAGACCAGGATCAAGGTGGCACATTTGTTATCATCCGTTTTTCAGGGCTGTTGGGAAAGGTAGATAAAGGATTTGCAGTACTTTGCCTTACCACTTGGCTTATGTCGTAGACGCAACTAGGGCTTCTAGACACTGGACTCAAAATCCAGTGCCACAAGGTACCCACTAAGGGTTATTAGGTTATTCTGTGTCGCATGGGAATGTTGCCATTAGCCCTTGGATGAGAAGTAACCCTACAGGAACATCTGGGGCGTGGGAGGATCTTTTAATCTCATCGTCTAGAATCCGCTTATAGTTTGAACTATTAAGAGCAAGGTCGGAGGGTACACAATAGAGCAATGGTTGTTTTTTTTGGTTAGATATGGCAGTTGACCAAGACATCCCCTCTCCAAGACCTCTAATATACTGCTCAAACTTCTTTTCTTGCTCAGGCCCTGAGAACCTTTTGTAGTCACTTAATTTAAGTTCTGCATGTAGCGTCGGTGCATTTATCAATAAAATGGCCAACATAGCGACTAAACAAAAAAATGGGGATTTCGGCATAGGTTTTATTCCTCCTAAATTTCAGCAGCCAACGTCTGTTGAGGCGAAGAGATATACCATAAGAGATAACTTTGTTAAATCTTAATTTTTGAATTAGCTTGCGGAGACACTAGACTGGGGGTCTAGTGGTCCCATGTCTCCTTCTTTTGCTTGGTTTACCCGAATCTTTGTCCGTCTTTGCCCGATTTGAGCCATGATATGACCCCACCTAGGCCGAAAATAAAGGGAATGACTATTTGTCCAAACGTGCACATCGTGGGTATCATCCCCTTAAAGAAGGCTTCAAACAATTGATTGGGGCCGGTACTTGTCAGCGTCAAGGGTCGCGTGGCTATGGAATGGAGGATTAGGTAAGAAACGAGAGCCAGCAGCAGAGAAAGCCACCAGGGAAGCATACCAGCGATTGACATGAGATCTTCAAAGGCACTTGTTCGTTGTCGTCTGGCCATAGCTTCATTCTCCTTTATCTCCCTCCTTTGGGGGGAGGGGTCGCCGGGCCGGGCTTTAGCGCGGCGTGTGCCGGCGTACAGGCCTTTGAGGGTAGCGGTTATCCACAGGGGGCTGCTGATCTACTACTAGGTTGCTTTGCTACAGGAACATATAGGCATATATAGTGCGCGACCGATGCAGCGGTAAAGCGCGACCGATACAGTGCAAATCCCCCTCTTCAAGCGCGACCGATGCAGCGGTAACAAGTCATTTGTTAGACAGGGTTTTCCCCCTGGGGGGGACATGGGTTTTACTCGGAAGCAACGTCAGGCCAACGTCAGTTACCTGGAGGTTGACAGCCGGGTAAACCGTTTGCACCTTCCGGAGTGCCACACCAAACTTCCCTTTGAAATCCCTCAATCTGCCATAGTCTGCTCCGAACTGCCCATGGAGCTGCGCCCAGGTCACAGGCGTTGCCCCTTTCAAATATGACATGCGGTAGGTCAGCCAGCAGTAAATATCGATGGCAAGCGGCGACTTCTTCAACGACCTTAGTGCACGAAGATCGAGCGGGACAGGGTGTTTGATGATCTCCTCGAAAAAATCCTCAGTTAGGGTAAGGGTGCTTTGCCATAATCCGCCCTGGTCAGGCTGTTTATGAAAGAACAGGCAGTAGCTCTTTGCCACGTCGAGGCGCGTTACAGCCCTCTTTTCGTGATCTTCGTAGGTCAGGCGTATGGTGCAGTTGAAAAGCCTCTCCATCTGGTCGGTGAGGCTCTTAGCGGTGCCTCTACGACCCCATGAGGGTGTCAGGTCGATAGATGCCATAAACTCGCTAAGGGAATGGCCCAGTAGCAGTTCCCGGCTTTTCGTCCTGCTGGCCTCGGTGCTGATCCAACAGAGCAATAGGCGGGGGATGCTGCCATACGGTACGCCATAGCTGACAGGGCGGTCGGACTTATCCAGGTAGTCGCCAGGCTGTACGGTGAGCGACAGTTTCCCGTTGCGCTTGCCATACGTTACCGCATCATCAGCCGGTTTGCTGTGAGGGAGCGTACACTGCGTCAGCGACCTGGCGAAGAACCCAAGATTGCCAGACTCAATCGCGCTCTCGGTTCCAATCGCCACCGCAGCGTCAAGCAGTCTACTGGTTTCCTTGGTGATCATATCGGTGGTCTTCATCGCTTGCCACCGAACACCCGAGAGAAGAACCCTCTCGACCGTTCCGCAGCGAGCTGCACCTCCAGCTCGGCAACCCGGGCACGCTCAGCTTCGAGGCTCACCGCCGAGTCTGCCCCCTGGGCGGAAGATTCTACCAGGGCAACGGGCACCGATGGCTCTTCCATGGCAGGCTCGACGGCACTGCGGTGCTCAATGAGCCGTAGGGCCTGCCTCAGTGACTCAATATGCTGATCCTTTGCTTCAAGAAGTTGCAGCAAGTGTGCGTTCTCTCGTATCAAATCACGTCCGGCACCCTTGTCCAAAACGTCCGGATGAACGTCCGGTGAGTCAGCAGGTCCGAACACCCTCAACATCTCGGACGTATCAATACCGCGTCCGCCGTCCGGCATCTCTGTTTCGCTCAAAGCGCCAGCACTAAGCTTCCGGTAGATAGTGGCACGCCCACAATTCCACTTTTTCGCTGCCTCAGTGATCGTAATGATCGCCATCGTCCGCCCCCTGTCCGGTTGTCTCACCACACGTTCTCACGGCGTACAGCTATACGTCCGCCCTTGTCCGGTCGGGATCATAGCTCAAAACAAGCTGGTGTGAAAGCATTTTCACTATCAAGGCAAATAACGCTGGCACATAACAAAAAGGCTGTATATAAACGGTGTACGTTCAGATACCACTTAGGCAGCGCCGATGGTGCACTGATGGCAAAAAAAAGCAGGTCTGCTCCCCCTTTGGGGGGGGGCAGACCTGTTTTTTTTTGACGATCTTTCGCCTCCAACAAAAAAAATGTCACTTTTTGTCGGCATTTGGCCCCCCTATATAGTTGCAATACCCATATTTGCAACTTGGTGGGTCACTACATCCCAAGTAAGAGCATCAATCTTATCAAAGGAGTACAACCATGAATCCGAACAACAGGCCACAAAAAGGCTCCACCATTAAGGTTGAACCGATCCGCGAGCTGAAGGACATACGGCTCATTAAGAAGCTCCTGGCGGGTCGTCCCCGGGACCTCGCCATCTTCACCCTGGGGATCAACACCAATCTTCG
>JGI24143J45723_1001418_pt1 | contig 11372 bp, 12 predicted proteins | sample BarGraIncu00432A_FD_45723 | JGI IMG/M metagenome (IMG submission 45723)
CTCGAAGCTTCAGGGCTAGAACAGATTCACCTCCTCGACTTACTCCAGCGTCCCGGAGTAACTTGGAGACTTTTACAACAGACACACTGACAATACAAGGGTTAGGGAGGGGGAGTTCCGCTCATGCCGATGCTGCTGGGAACCAAGGAAAATGACATCCTGCAATGGCGCGCCTCCGCGGAACTGGTCGCGCTCCTGAAGGGGAAGCTGGCCCGGAAATGGGAGCAAAGTCCCTCCGGCGAGGCGCTGTCGTTCCTGGACCAGTACATCGGGGCCCTCCGGGAGGAACTGGGCTATGAGACACAACTGACGAGCGAAACCGATGCCCTGAACGAAGGGATCGCAGAGGTGGGCTCGCCCGACAAGATCCTGCCGCTCAAGGCGCGCTACCTGGAGGTCGTCTCAGCACATTTCCGGCGCCGGCGCTCGGTGCTGGCACTGAACGAGCTTTGCTGCGCGCTGCACGACCTGCTCCTTGCCAAGGCGATCTCCTTTGCCGAGGAACGCCTGCTCCAGATGGGCCAGGGAACGGCGCCGGCCTACGCCCTGCTGGTGGCAGGCGACCGTGGCCGGGGGGAGCAGACCCTCAAAGGTAAAAATCGCTATTTCCTGCTGCACGGCGAGCAGGACCGTTTTCTCCTCTTCCAGCGCCAGGTAGCGATCGCGCTGCAGCAGTTCGGCTTGCACGGCGAGAACCCCACACTTTGGCACGGCAGCCTCAGGGAGTGGCGCGAGTTCCTGGGCGATCCCGCAGAACCGGATGTTGTCCCGCAGGAACCCTTTCCGGACCCCCTTCCCCCCTTCGCCGTTCCGCAGCGAGTACCTGCGCGAGAAATCCCCGGCGCGGAATGGCGCCTGGGTACCCTCGCCGACCTCTCTTTTATCCGGGGTGAGGAGCCGCTCGCCGCGGACGCGCTGGCCGCCGCAGCCCGGGCCCTGCAGGGGGAGGTTAGTCGCGACCCCTTTCTGCAGACCGCGCGCCAGGTGATGGCTTTGCCGCTCGCCCTCGGTCGCTTCGGAAGATGGCGCCTGGAGCGCAGCGGCGAGCGCAAGGGGGAATTGAACCTGACTCACTTCGCCCTCAACCCGCTGATCCTGGCGCTGCGCACCCTGGCCCTGCACGAGGGAGTCCGCGCGAGGGGAAGCGTGGAGCGAATCCAGCGTCTCCTGGAAAAGGGTGCGCTCGACCTTGATCTGGCGGAAAGGGTGCTGCAGGCCTTTCAGTGTCTCATGCAGCTGAGGATTCTAATCGAGATTCGAGGCGAGGAGGGGGACTCGTTCTGCCGTCCGGAAGATTTCAGCGACGAGACGGAGCACCGTTTCCGCAGTGCTCTTGACGCGGTGGCGAGCCTGCAGAAAATCGGCCATCAAAGACTACTGGGACAGGTTTAGGGAGCGGGCCATGCGCATTTCCATCTCAGCAGGGACGCTTTTCATCTTCCCGCTCGAAAAGGTCTTCGAAATGGCGGCGGAGGTCGGCTTTGACGGGGTCGAGCTGGTCATCAACCAGGAGTTCCAGAAGGTGAACTGCCGCCGGATGATCCAGCGGCTGGCCGAGACCCACCCGATCCTCTCCATCCACGCCCCCTTCATGCCGCTGGACGGCTGGGGGGGCCCCAGCGACTCCTTGAAGCGGAGCGTGGAACTTGCCGCCGAGTGCGGCATCGGACTGGTGAACTTCCACCCGCCCTCCTGGATCGGTTTGGAGATCGGCTATTGGCGCTGGCTGCACCGCATCAAGGATTTTCAGCGGGAGATCGGCGGGGACCTGGTGACCGTCACCCTGGAGAACATGCCCTGGACCGGCAAATACCGGATCAACGGTTACATCCTTTCCGAGACGCGCAAGATGATCGAGTTCCTGGCGCAGAAGAACCTTTTCCTCACCTTTGACTGTACCCACATGGGATCGGGACGGGCGAACTTTATCAACGACTTCTATCTTTACTACAACAGCGGGCGGATCCGGAACATCCACTTCTCCGATTTCGGCCACGGCCGCCAGCACCTGCTCCCCGGCCACGGCATCCTGCCGCTCACCCGATTCCTGAACCACCTGAGGAACACCGAATACGACCAGACCCTCACCCTGGAACTCTCCCCCCATGAGTTTCCCAAGGGAGAGCGGATCATCATCGAGAGTCTCAAGGAAATCCTCGCTTACCTGCGGCGCGAGACCGCCAAGACTACCCCCTGACCACGTAGACCGAGCATTTGGCGTCCCGCACAACCTTGTGGGAAACGCTTCCCAAAAACTTCCGTTTCAGGAAACCCTTTCCGGTGCTGCCGATCACGATGACGTCGACCTCCTCCTTCTGGGCGAAGTGGATCAGTTCCTCTGCCGGATCGCCATACACGACCGCCGTTTCCAGGAGCACGTCCTCCTCGCCTGCGATCTTTTCGATGACGTAGAAGATGCGCTCCTTCAGTTCCGCCCATTCGGCCTTTTCGGTAATAGACTGGGCAGGGACGAAATCGGTGAAGGTCGTGCGCGGCGCATTGGGAAGCACCAGAAGTCCGTAGACCTTGCTCTTGAATTTGCTCGGGTTTCCCGCCGCCATGCGGACCGCCTCCTCCGCGGCCTTGTCGGAAAGGGGAGAGCCGTCGATGGCCACCAGGATTTTCTTGCGCAGGTTGAGCATCTGCTTCCTCCAAAAGTATCGGGTCGCCGGGAAACGGCAGCACAACTATAAAACATTACATGGTTATTTCAAACAGGTATTTTGCCATCCCATCCCCACCCCGGGCATTGAAGGGGAGGAAGAGTTCAGGGAGGAGGACTAGGTCAGAAAAGAGTAGTTTTGAGCAGGATGGAATTACTGGAGTTTCTGAGTAGGTTCAGACGAGTCCAAACGTCCCCTCTCCCGAAGAGGGAGGGTTAGGGAGGGGGAAAGCGACTTTTCCCCCTCCTAAACGCGGGCGGCAGGGCTGCGGCTAATCGGCAAGACCATGCTTGATGGCGTACTTTATCAGTTCGGCGTTGTTGGTGAGCTTCAGCTTGGCGAGCACGCGGGAGCGGTAAGTACTGACCGTCTTGATACTCAGGGAAAGGTCCTCAGCTATCTGGGAAGGGGTCTTCCCCGAGCCGATCATCCGGAGGAACTGGGCCTCGCGACTCGAGAGTGCATCGTGCGGCAGGGCGCCCTTCTCCAACCCCGACCCGAGATGAAACGCGACGGTCTCGGCAAGGGAGGGGCTGATGTAACGCCCGCCCGAGAGGACCTTCTGCACCGCAGTTTCGATATCCTCACTGGCACTTTCCTTGGTCAGATAGCCGCAGGCTCCCAGGCTGAGCGCCCGAATGGCGTAGTCTTCTTCCGGATACATGCTGAGCATCACGATCGGCAGCGCCGGGTATTCACGATTCAACTGTTTCAGCAGGTCGAGACCGCTGCGCCCCGGAAGAGAAATATCGAGCAGCACAAGATCGAACTTGTGCGCAGCTATCTTGCGCAGTGCCTCATCGGCGTTGGATGCTTCAGCGCAGGAAACGCAGAGGCGGGTGTCCTCAAGGCTCCTAATGACCCCTTTCCTAAGTATGGCATGGTCATCAACGATCAAAATCTCGTACATGTAGCCCCTCTTTTAGCGTTTAATCCTTCGGAACCGCTGCCAGCCGTTCAGGTAATGCGCCCCTCTCCGCCAGCGTTGGAGGAGCAGGTTCACTATATTAAGTACCATAGGTTAGGGGAAGTGTGAATCAGCGGTAACCTGTATTTAAGGGTGGAAAACAGGAAGTCGCCCGTAGGAATACACCTACGCGTCAAGATGGTGAGTGACCCAGTACCCGATTAGCTCGGCATTGCTGCGCAAATGCAGCTTTGCCAACACGCGACTGCGGATGGTGCTGATGGTCTTGACACTGAGGGAAAGCTCGCCGGCGATCTCGTTCATGGTGCGCCCCGAGGCAAGCAGTGTGACGAAGTGGCACTCGCGGTCCGACAGCAGCCTGTGCAGCGGAGCTCCGAGCGGTTCGTCAATCAGCGCCTCGGCAAGTAGTTCTGCCTGGGAGGGGCTAATGTAGCGACCTCCTGCCAGCACCTTTTCTGCTGCGCTCTGCAACTCCTCCGCCGCGCTCCCCTTGTTCAAGTAACCGGAGGCGCCTCCGCACAGGGCACGCACGGCATACTGCTCCTCGGGGTACATGCTCAATACCAGTACCGGGAGCTTCGGCTGATGCCGACGCATCTGCTTTAAAAGGTCGAGTCCGTTGCGGCCGGGAAGCGAAAGATCCAGCAGCACCAGTTGGTAATCGCAACCGGCAATCTTTTCCAGCGCCTCGTGACCGGTAGCCGCTTCGTCGATGAGGACCGGTCCGTTCGGTAGTTCACGCAGCAACCGGATGATACCGAGCCTAACGATGGCGTGATCTTCAACTATCAAGATGCGTATCATCGCTCCTCCGCCGCGGCCAGCCGACCCTTTTTCAGCGGAATGCTCAGGCAGACGCTGGTCCCTTTTCCCGGCGTGCCGACAATCTCCAACGCACCATGGCAAAGCCGGGCCCGCTCCTGCATCCCCATAACACCGTAGGCCGAGGCTGAGGCGGCTTCCTCGGCGGTGATGCCGGAACCGTTATCGAACACCTCCAGCTCGAGAGTCTCCGCAGAGCAGCTCAGGCAGACCTGAATCTGCGTCGCATGGGCGTGGCGCAGGGTATTGGTCAGTGCCTCCAGCAGGATGCGCATGACCGCTGTGGCGGTTTTCCCGTCAATGGGCTCCATGTTCTCCATGGAGATGCAGTGGCAGTCGAGCCCGCTGCGCCGCTTGAATTCGCGCACCTGCCACTCAACGGCAGCCGCAAGCCCCAGGTTATCGAGCAGCGGGGGACGCAGTTCAGCGGTGATCTGCTGCGCCTTGGCGATTAGATAGTCGAAACTGGCCCGCATCTCGGCCAGCCGTTCAAAGAGCTCGCTGTTAACCGGGTCGATCCGATGATTGACCCAGGAGAGATCGAGCTTGAGCGCGGTGAGGGTCTGGCCAATTTCGTCATGAATCTCCCGCGAGATGGCCAGACGTTCCTGCTCCCGGACCGTCTCCAGATGGGCGCTCAGAAGGCTCATTTTTTCATGCAGCCTGTTGAGTCCCTCCTCGGAGCGCTTGCGGTCGGTGATATCCTGCACCGTCCCGGCTAGCCGCAGCGCTATGCCGCCCGAATCGTAACGGGGTCTTCCGTGATCGCAAAGCCAGCGCACCTCCCCGTCGGGCCGCAGGATGCGGAACTCCGCAACGAAATCGGTTCCCTGGGCCAGGGATTTTTCGGCAGCATTCATGACGGATGGCAGATCGTCTGGGTGAATGGAGTTGGTGAAGGATTCCAGAGTCCCGGTGAAACTCTCCAGGGCGAAGATTTCGAAACATTCCGGCGACCAGTAAATGGTGTCAGTGCCGATTTCCCACTCCCAGACACCCATCCGGGAGGCAGAAAGCACAAGGCTTAGTCTCTCCTCGCTCTTGCGCAGGGCCTCTTCCGCCAGTTTGAAAGCGCTGATGTCCCGACCGACGCCTTGAATTTCCAGCAGGCGTCCCGCAGCATCAAAGAATCCTCTAGTAACGAATTGAAACCAGCGCACGGCTCCGGAGCCGGAGCGAACCCGGTTTTCCACGACGACGACGGGATTTGCCGGCGATAGCGCAGCATGCTTTGCTTCTATCATCGGAAGATCAGCTAAGAGTGCCACCGACTGCCACTTTTCCCCGATCAATTCCTCACGGGTCTTGCCAACGAAACTGCAATAGCCGTCATTGACAAACAAAGTGGTGCCGTCGGCCCCTATCCTGATGATGATTTCTGTCTGATCCTCCACCATTGAGCGGTAGCGATCCTCACTTCCCTGAAAAACCATCGATAACCTCAGTTCTGCAAGTTTGGGATGAGGATGACACAAGTTCTCTTACCGGCATAAAACCTACCGGATATGATTGGTCGCGTTTTAACTTAACATAAAGTAATGTCTCTGTATATCCGGTTGCCCAACAATTCCTTAATATTTACACATTCACCGGGCCTCAATTGCCAGTTTCTCGACCTCTGCACCTCATTCGTCCAGATACTTTAATTTCAGCATCTCTGCAAGATAGAGCATGTTGTTGCCGGAAAAATCGGCTATACTGGCGCCGTTTCGACTACCTCAAGCGTTTGCCCGGGCCACCATGAAAAACAACCTAAAGCTCCAGATATCAGGGACCGACCGGGTCGGGATGGTGGCAAACATCGCCACCGTCATGTCGGACCAGGGGGCCAACATCATCTCGATGGAAGTGGAGGTGGTGGGAAAGCGCGCCATCGTCTACCTGGAGGCGCAAATCAGCCCTCCCTGCGACATGGAACCGCTGCTGGCCGGCTTGCGCACCATTACCAGCCTGAAGCAGATCGCGGTCATCCATACGCTTCCCCTGGAAAAGCGGGAAAAGCGCTTTCAGGTCGTGCTGGACAGTATCAGCGACGGCATACTCGCCGTGGACGAGGATGGGAAGGTAACCATCGTGAACCGGGTGGCGCAGGAGATGCTCGACTCCCCGCCCGGTGGACTGATGGGGCGGGACCTGAAGGAACTGAAGCTCGCCGGCACCGGGATCCTCGACTGCCTCTCGGGGCCCGGCTACCGGCAGGTGAACCGCGACCTGATCACCGAGCGCGGCAGATTCCAGTTCCTTGCCACCGGAAAGCCGATCCGCGATTCCCGGGACCGGATCGTAGGTGCCGTTGAGATCCTGAAGGAGCTGCGCGAGATCAAGGAGATGGCCAACGCGGTTTCCCAGCCGCTTCAGGTGACTTTTCGGGAAATCGTCGGCTCCAGCCCGGCTCTGAGGGACGTCATCTCCATCGCCAAGAAACTGTCCCGGACCGATCCGGTGGTTTCGCTACGCGGAGAGAGCGGCACCGGCAAAGAGCTCTTTGCCAGCGCGATCCATGCCGAAAGCGGCCGGCCTGGCCCCTTCGTACCGATCAACTGTGCGGCACTCCCGGAAACCCTTTTGGAAAGCGAGCTGTTCGGCTACGTGGGGGGCGCTTTCACCGGCGCCCGCCGGGAAGGAAAACCCGGGCTCTTCGAAATCGCCCAGGACGGCACCCTCTTTCTGGACGAGATCGCCGAGATCCCGCTCACCCTCCAGGCGAAGATGCTCAGGGTCCTTCAGGAGCGCCGGGTGCGCAGGATAGGCGGGACCCGCGAGGTGCCGGTGAACGTGAGGATCATCACCGCGACCAATAAGAACCTGGAGCGGATGATGGACCAGGGGCTTTTCCGCGAGGATCTCTACTACCGAATCAACGTATTCCAGATTCAGATTCCCGCCCTCAGGGAAAGGATCGAGGACCTGGCCGCGCTTGCCGAGCACTTCCTGTTCCACCTCAACTCGACGCTCGGCAAGACCGCCCAGAGCCTGGGCGCCGGCGCGCTGCAAAAGCTTTCCGGTCACCGCTGGCCAGGCAACATCAGGGAGCTCAGAAGCGTCATCGAGCGCGCCTCCATTCTGAGCCCGGGAGAGTTGATCGAGGCGGACTACATACTGTTCGGCTCCGGGGCCGCCCCTCCCCCGGTCGGAGCCTCGGGGCGTCCGCTCCACGCCCCCCCGGAAACGCTCCCCCAGCAGGTGGACGGCTTTGAGCGGCAGATCCTTGCCCAGCGACTGCAGTCCTCGGGGAGCATTCGGGAAGCCGCCAGGAGTCTCGGGGTTTCCCACACGACGCTTTTGAACAAAATCAAAAAACACGGGCTGCAACTGGAAAGATAACGAACCAGTGGCACGTTTTATTTCCACATGCTAAGCTACCGAATAACCGTAACATTCAAATCACGAGCCTTCTTCTGGCACGATTTCGTGCCAACATGCGTCCGACAAGCCCATCCATTTCCTTCCTGGCAGTAACCGGTCACCTCTGCACACTTTTCAAAAAGAGCTATATTTTAGCGTGTTGCAGCACCATTTCTGTCCCGGGTGCAGCAGTTCGCAGCTTTCCGGTCAGAAGGCACGGAATTGGCACCCCTCTTGCGAATGGCGCAAGGAGAGTGTTAGCGTCCCCTGCCCAGCAGGCGGGCTAATCAAGGTAAGAGGAGAAGCAGACCATGATCGTCGGGATACTGAAGGAGATAAAGACCGAGGAGAACCGGGTATCTATGACCCCGGCTGGCGTTGAGGTGATGACGGGAAAAGGGCACAGCGTGCTGGTCGAGGCGTTGGCCGGCGTTGGGAGCGGCTTTAGTAACGAGGCTTACCAGAGCGCCGGGGCGGAGATCGTGGCGACGCCGGCGGAGATCTATGCGCGGGCCCAGATGGTCATGCACGTCAAGGAGCCGCAGCCTAGCGAATATGGCATGATCCGCGAGGGGCAGATCGTCTTCACCTACTTCCATTTTGCCGCCGCCGAGGAATTGACCCGCGCCATTCTCAAGACTGGCGCCATCGCCATCGCCTACGAGACCATCACCGACGCGGAAAACACCCTTCCCCTGCTGACCCCCATGAGCGAGGTGGCCGGCCGGATGGCGGCCCAGCAGGCAGCCAAGTATTCGGAGCGCGCCCAGGGCGGGCGTGGCATCCTGCTCGGCGGGGTCCCCGGCGTGGCGCCCGCCACGGTGCTGGTACTTGGCGGAGGAGTTGTGGGAACCCACGCGGCCCAGATGGCGTGCGGGCTCGGGGCCAAGGTGTACCTGCTTGACACCAACCTCACCCGGCTGCGCCATCTTGCCGAAGTCATGCCGAAGAACTGCTTCCCGATGATGTCGTCACCCGCAGCGATCCGTGAACTGGTGCAGGAGGCGGACGTGGTGATCGGCGCGGTGCTGGTGCACGGGACCAAGGCGCCGAAACTCGTGACACGTGAGATGCTGAAAGGGATGAAACAGGGGACCGTGCTGGTGGACGTGGCGATCGATCAGGGAGGCTGCTTCGAGACCTCGCACCCGACCACCCACACGACGCCGACCTACGAGGTGGACGGGATACTGCATTACTGCGTCGCCAACATGCCAGGGGCAGTGCCGCTCACCTCGACCGTGGCACTCACCAATGCGACGCTCCCTTACGCGGCCGCAATTGCCGCCGAGGACTGGCGTGAAGTGGTACGCAAACACCCCGGCATCGGGGCCGGCGTCAACATCGCCTGCGGCAAGGTGACCTACCGTGGGGTCGCCGAGGCATTCGGCCTGGAGTACACCCCGGTGGAGCGCTTTTTAATCGCCATTCCCTAAACTGCCTATTTACCAGCGGAAAGAGAACAGCAACGTCCCTCCCTCTCTCAGAGGGTGAGGAGGAGATACTGAGTTTGACAAAGAAAGAAGGGGGACGGGCACCTTACGGAGCCTGCCCCCCTGTTTTGTAGGGATACCCTTTGCGGGTATCCTCCGGATCAACCTCAACCTCAACCTCAACTTAGGCCCGGTTCAGCACCGCCAGCATCTCCTGATGGATGAGGCCGTTGGATGCCAGGATGCGGTGGTCGTAGACCGAGTGCGGCAGCCCCGCATGGTTGGTCAATTCTCATCCCGCCTCTGTCACCAAGAGGGAACCAGCGGCGACGTCCCACGGTTTCAGCTTGCACTCCCAGTACCCGTCCAGCCTTCCCGCTGCGACATAGGCAAGGTCGAGCGCCGCGGCACCCGCCCGGCGTACCGCCCTTGCTGCCAATTGGAAGTCGATGAAGTTATCGAAATTGTTCTCGTTGTCCCGGGTCCGGTCGTAAGGAAACCCGGTGGCGAGCAGCGAGCGGCGCAGCGGCTGCCTGGTGGAGACCCGGATCCTGTTTCCGTTCAAAAAGGCGCCGCCCCCCCTGACCGCGGTGAAAAGCTCGTCCATCATGCAGTGGTAGATCACCCCGAGCAGCAGCTCGCCCTGGTGCTCCAGTGCGATGGAAACACAAAACCAGGGAAAGCCATGGGCGAAATTAGTCGTACCATCCAGGGGATCAATGATCCATTTGTAGGGCAACCGCCCTTCCTGGTTGCTCCCCTCCTCCGCGAGGAAGCTGTGCTCGGGGAATGCCCCCTTGAGGGACGCCACGATCAGCTCCTCGCAGCGGCGGTCCACCTCGGTCACCAGGTCGATCTCCCCCTTGAAGGAGATGTCGATTTCACTCCAAAGCCGCTCCTTTTGCAACGCGCCAGCCATTTTTGCCGCTGCCACCGCCTGACGAAGAAAATCCTGAGTCTCTACATCAGTTGGCATCGGTTATCCCGTCGGCTTGAGCGCCGGCCGCACAAGTAGGCTCGAGCAGTTCGCGCATATGCTCAATCAGGGTGAAATGCATTTCGTCCTCGGCAGCAATCTTCAGGAAAAGTTCCTTTTCCCAGTGGTGCTCCGCTTCCTGAGCCAATTTGCCATAGAGTCGTACACTCGCCGCCTCGAAATCCATGGCGCGCAGGTAGGAGGCCAGATTGCCGTTAAACTGCGACAGGGCGCCACCCTGCAGGGAAAGGTTGCGCAAAATGAACCTGGCGCCGTCAAGGGTCGTCGAGTGGGCAAGCTCCACCTGGGCGCCGTTTTGATGAGCACGTAAAGCCTCGGCGTGCCGCTGTTCATCCTCCGAGAGCATGGCAAAGATCTGGCTCAATCCCGGGACACCGGCCTCGGCGCCACAGCGTTCATAATACCCATTCCCGTCACCAGCCTTACGGAGCACCACTTCCCTTGATTCCATAAGCCCTCCCTGAAAGATTTTGTGCGGCAGGGAAAACAGTACCAGAAATTAGGGAAAATTCAAAAGAAAGCGACGGTATTTGTTCCGAAAGGGTTAATAATTTGGAAATGGAATTGACACTGGCAATTAATCGGCTTCGAATGGCAGGGAGGGAGAGGAGTGTGGCACAAGGCGCCGTCAAAAGAAGTGCCGCTCTCTGAAGAAAGCACCTTGCTCTCAGTGCAGCGGTGCAGCACAGTGAGACAGTCCTTTTTTAGGCAACGAAAGACAGTTCACCAGTATCTATTTTGTCAAATCCGCCCCCATTTGGATCACGGCACCGCCAGTAACAATGATCGCAAGACCGAACCAAGTCGAGAGCGGTATGGCTTCTTTGAAAAGAAAGCGGCCAGGACACTCACCACCGCAAAGACCGCGGCATAGGTACCAAGCAGCCTTGAGAAGTCCCACCTTACCGTGTTGACCACGACTCCATAGCACCCAAGCATCAGAAAACCCAAAGCAATGCACCAGGCCGTTTTTCCGTGCAGTCCCTTGCGGACGACCGCATCACCACCGACCTCCAGGAGTGCGGCGGCAATAAACACTATCCAGGCAACCATTGTCATGCTGCGCCTCCTGACGTTATAAAATATGGGGGGTAGTCGGTTAGAGCCACCTGCGATATAATCCCTCGGCAACTTCTTTTCGAAGGGAGATGCCATGGAGCTAATACCACTGGTAGCAGGTCGTG
>JGI24143J45723_1001419_pt1 | contig 11371 bp, 11 predicted proteins | sample BarGraIncu00432A_FD_45723 | JGI IMG/M metagenome (IMG submission 45723)
CTCCCGGGCCAGTACTGATTACGGCCGCCTTTATTGGATACAAGGTGATGGGTTGGCTGGGAGCTTTTATTGCCACGGTATCGATTTTTCTGCCGTCACTCGTATTCATAGTGATTTTGGGAGGTTTTCATGAAAAAATTAAACATCTTAAAGCGGTTAAGGTGGTAATTAAAGGATTTTTGGCTGGATTTATCGGTGTTATCGCAGCTATTGCTTTGCAATTTGGTGTGAAGTCACTGATCAGCTGGCAGACATGGGCCATCTTTCTTATTACACTCTTCTTGATAACTAAGTTTAAGAAGAGTGTAATCTGGGTTATTCTAGGAACAATTATAGTATCATTTTTAATTATTTAGATTGAAATGATTAAAAAAGAAAACCATCAAAGAAATAGCAAGTGATACGGCGAAAGCCAATGCCGGTGGAGCTGCCGAGGGAGCAGCTTCGACGGGATCAGCACCCACTAGTGCCATTGATGTCAGTGGCATTAAAGGCTCGATGAGCATTCAGCAGGCAATTGACACACAACGGAACGAATCTAATGACCAAAAGAAGTAATATAAAATCGCCTTAAGATCAGATGGTCTTCAGGCGATTTTTAGTTGGTTCCACCTTTGATAAATAATTTTAAAATAGGATTGGCCAAAGTTTTGAAGATAGTTATTGACATATGCTTTCTATGGATTATAATAATTAATTAATAGCATATGTCGATAACGGATGGTTATCAATAGCTAATCCAATATTGCAACAATGCTTTCGGAAATGGGTGTAAACCTAGTAAAAAATTATAGAAAAGAGGAATAAAATGGATAGCGAAGATGATAAAAGTCAATTAGTCAATGATTATGCCATCGAAAATTTTAAAAGCGGTTTAAATTGCGCAGAAAGCGTTTATGATGCGTTGCTGCGTGCCGGTGTTTTGGATGTGCCCAAGGAAACAATCGCGATGTGTACCGGTTTTGGCGGCGGCATCGGACTTTGTGGTGAAACCTGTGGTGCTTTGTCAGCCGCTGTTATGGCAAACAGTGCGGTTTATGGCAGAAAGGATCCCTGGAGCATCGATGCTGACGTTCGGGGACCTGAAGTTGGTCAAAAATATTACCGCCGTTATAATAACCTTGTCAGAGAATTTGGCGAAACCAATGGCTGTACAACCTGTCGTGCCATCTGTGAGCCGTTTGAAGATTGGAATGGAAAAGATCGACGCGTGCACTGTATGAAAATGGTGGGGACAACGGCCCAATTAGCTTATAAATATCTGAAAATCTCTCAAGATGAAGCGTTCGAGCTGCCATATGGCGAAAAAATGAGTGATAACAAAAAGAAGTAGTCAAAAGAGTTGCCTTATCAAAGGGTTAGAAATTTAGTTGATCCGAAGGTGACCAGCGTATCAATGTTGCGTTAACCTGGTTATGGATACAGATTAAAAAAAGCGTGACAAGAAAAGAATTAGTTGCTATAATAATAACTAATTGAAAATTAATAAAACAGGTGTCAGCTATAATCGCAAGGATTGCCAAGCTGATGAAAAGGGAAGATGGGTGAAAAAAAANCCCACGCGGTCCCGCCGCTGTAAGAGAAGAGTTCCTCCAGGAATGCCACCATTTAGTTGGGAAGGCAGGAGGTAATGTTGACACTCGAGCCAGAAGACCTGCCTGCTTTAATAACTCAAACTCTACGAGAGATGGAGGAGGTTTATTTTTGCGGGCTTTTTTTGCGACCTCATTGTCTTATTTAGAGACAATGAGGTTTTTTTGTGTAAAAATTTAAAAATTAGACTAAGGAGGAAATATGTCAGATGTTTTGGTCATAGCAGGGACAACCGATGCAAAGTCAGTCATTCAAAGACTATGGGAACTGAATATTGATACCGCCGTTACCGTCACGACCCGGATGGGATGTAGCATGTTGGATGATTATAAGCACTTGACTGTCTATCAGGGCAAACTCAATAAAGAGCGGATCTTAAATTTACTCAACGAAGTAAAACCCGGCTGTTTAATTGATGCATCCAACCCGTTTTCAGCTGAAATCACGCGAAATGCGATACATGTGTGTAAAGCAGTCAATATGCCATACATCCGTTTTCAGAGGGAAAAGCTTAATTTTGATGATGACCCAAATGTGGCAGTGGTGAAGAATTACGGGGAAGCTTGTGAGAAATTGCGCTACTGCGAAGGAAATATCGTATTAACCCTGGGAAGCAACAAGATCGAGGCTTTTACGAAGATACCGGATTACGAGCAGCGCGTATTTCTAAGAATCCTGCCAGATTGGAAAGTTTTGTGCAAATGTGAAAAGTTGGGCTTTAATCCGAATAATATCATTGCCATCAAAGGGCCTTATAACGAGGCATTGAACATCGAGCTTTTCAAATACTGTCATGCGTCGGTGTTGGTGACGAAGGAAAGCGGCAATATGGGCGGCGTTGTCGATAAAATTAATGCTGCTAAAAAGTTAGGCATGAAGGTTATCTTAGTGGACCGTCTGGAAGATGAATGTCTGAATAAGACCAGTTCCGTTGAGGAGCTGATGCTGTTTGTCAATAAAGTAATGTCAAAATAAAAAGAAAAAAGGAGCAAAGAAGAAAAAATGAACAGAAAAGAAAAACGTTTTATTGCCGGTGTCGCTGCGATCGCATTGGTCTTCGGAATATCACCGGTGGCAAATGCCATGCATATCATGGAAGGTTATCTGCCGCCGACATTCTGCATCATGTGGGGTGCGATCTGTCTGCCATTTCTGATCGCCGGTTATTTATCAATTAAGAAAACAGTCTCGCTGAATCGCAAATCCATTACCATTCTGGCGATGGCAGGGGCCTTTATCTTTGTGCTTTCATCGTTAAAGATTCCGTCGGTAACCGGAAGCTGTTCCCATATGACCGGAACCGGACTGGCGGCAATTTTATTCGGACCCTCCGCGGTCAGCATTCTGGGTATCATCGTGCTGATTTTTCAGGCTATTCTGCTTGCTCATGGGGGAATGACCACGCTTGGGGCCAATACCTTTTCGATGGCAATTGCTGGACCTTTTGTTTCCTATGGCATCTATATTCTGTGCAACAGAGTAAAAGTTAATAAAAAGGTCGGCATTTTTCTGGCCGCATCCATTGGCGACTTGTTCACCTACTGTATCACCGCTTTTCAGCTGGCTTTGGCCTACCCGTCTGAAACCGGCGGCGTCGGCGCCTCGGTCATCAAGTTTCTGGCCGTATTTGCCCCAACCCAGTTGCCTCTGGCCATTATCGAAGGGATTCTAACGGTTGTCATCGTGATGGGTCTGGAGACCTATGCCTCATCGGAATTGACCGATCTGGGATTTATGGCAGGAGGTGAAAACTAATGTCAAAAACGAAAAAAACAGTGATCGGTTTATTGATAATAGCGGTATTGATTGCCATGGTCCCGTTGTTCATATTAAAAGGCGCTGAATTCGGCGGCTCGGATGATGCCGGAAGTGTGGAAATTTCCGAGATTACCGGCAGTGAGTATGTGCCCTGGGCCACACCGGTTATGGAAACCTGGATTGGCGGAGAAATACCGGGTGAAATTGAAAGCTTACTCTTCTGTGTACAGACCGGCATCGGCGTGGGTATCCTGGCTTTCTTTATGGGAAGATTTGTGGAAAGAAAGAAGAAAGAGGATAAAGCTGAGAATAAAACAGCTTAGAATGTGATCTTATACTTAATTCAAATAGTAATGAAACAGGTGTCGGCTGTAATCGCATGGATTATAAGCCGGTGAAAAGGGAAGATGGGTGAAAATCCCACGCGGTCCCGCCGCTGTAAGAGTAGAGTTCCTCCGGGAATGCCACCATTTAGTTGGGAAGGCAGGAGGTAATGTTGACGCTTGAGCCAGAAGACCTGCCTGTTTTAACAACTTAAACTCTACGAGAGATGGAGGAGGTTTATTATCGCACGCGTTTTTTAGCGACCTCATTGTCTTGTTAGAGATAATGAGGTTTTTTTATTGACGTTTTTAATTTAGAAATGAAAAGAGGAGTTTTTATGAAAAGCAAAATAAGAATAGTAGTGTCATTATGTTTATTGATTGTTATGGGTTCTTTTATGCTGATGGGATGCAGCAATTCATCAGATAAAGTGGATGGAAAACTGGGATTTGATTCCAAGATGGAACTAAAATATGCTCAGAATTTTTCAGTAGATAACTACAAGGGCGGATATAAAATGATTACCCTCAAAGATGGTTCCAAGTATCTGACGGTGCCGGAAGGCAAGCGTGTTCCAGCAGATCTGGATGCGGATGTGACGGTTTTACAACTGCCATTGACAAATGTGTGTTTGGCATCAACCGGTGCAGCATCATTAATAACCGGAATCGACGCCTTGGATGAGGTCACCTTAACAACTCAAAAAAGAGACAGCTGGTATATCAATGAAGTTGGAGCAGCAATGGATTCAGGGCAGATTACCTATATTGGTGACTATGATACGCCGGATTATGAAGCATTAACAGCAAAACAGCCCCAACTACTGATCTATTCCGGCATGCTTGACACGCATCCCGAAGTCGCAGCTAAGTTTAAAGAACTCGAACTAAATTGTTTAGTCGATCGTTCATCAGATGAACAGCATCCGCTGGCACGCGTTGAGTGGGTAAAACTCTTTGGGATTTTATTTAACAAAGAAGCCGAGGCTCAGAAATTGTTTGAAGAACAGGAAAAAGTCGTGGATTCAATCAATGCGACATCGACCGGAAAAACGGTGCTTGCCTTTTACCGGACAACGAATGGTGCGTGTTACATTAGAAATGGCGGCGACTATTTTGCCAAAATGATTGAATTGGCGGGCGGCGTTTATTACCCCGCTAATTTTAATACCGACAAGGGCGGGACGACTAAAATGGATGCCGAGACTTTCTATCAAACGGCGGCAGATGCGGATTATATCATTTATATCGATTTCAGCTCAACGGAGCAATTAACACAGCTCTCGGAATTAGTCGCTAAAGATCCGCTGTTTGCAGACTTGAAAGCGGTAAAAAATGGAAATGTCTGGAGTACCCAACAGAGTTTCTGGCAGGTCAATGCGACCTTGGGCAATATGATTTCAGATATCAATACGGCGATAACCGCAACGGATAATTCCCATGATAATTTAACCTACCTATACAAATTAAAGTAAGAAAGTTTAAAAGATGAAAAAAAGCAACTTGGGCAAAATCGCTCGCTACCAGATTATTTTTATTTTGTTGATTTTAGTATTAGCGGTGGCATTGGTACTCAGTATTAACACGGGCAGTGTTAATATGTCGGTTAATGAGATTGTCAAAATTATTGTATTAAAAGCTCAGGAAGGTTCAGTCAACAGCAATATCATCTGGAAGATCAGGCTGCCGCGTCTCTTAGCGGCAGCCATTCTGGGCGGAGCATTGTCAGTATCGGGCTTTTTATTACAGACATTTTTCAGGAATCCGATTGCCGGTCCTTATGTTCTGGGGATATCTTCCGGCGCCAAAATGTTTGTCGGTTTCACCATGATTGTTTTGATGAACTATGTCAGTGCATTGCCGGCAACCGTTGTCGTTCTGGCGGCGTTTATCGGCTCGCTGATATCGATGGGGTTTGTGATGGCCGCGGCCAGAAAAGTATCGGATATGTCGATGCTTTTATTAGTAGGTGTGATGATCGGATATATTTGTTCAGCGATAACAGATTTTTTTATCAACTTTGCCCAGGAAAAGGAAATTGCAAATCTGACAAACTGGTCGATGGGAAGCTTTTCCGGAATTGGCTGGTCAGATATTCAAGTTATGACCGTTGTCGTTTTCATATCACTTTTTGTTGTCATGATGCTGTCGAAACCGATTGGCGCTTATCAGCTGGGGGAGGGATATGCCCAGAGCATGGGGATTAATATCAAACTGTTTCGACTGTTGCTGGTCTTGTTTTCGAGCCTCTTGTCGGCAACCGTAACGGCGTTTGCCGGACCGATCGCCTTTGTCGGGATCGCCGTTCCCCAGATTGCCAAAATACTGATGAATACATCAAAACCGATTATCATCATCCCGGCGACTTTTTTAACCGGAGCTGTTTTTTGTGTATTCTGCGATTTGCTGGCCCGGACGATGTTTGCCCCAACAGAACTATCCATCGGCACAGTAACCGCATTCTTTGGAGCCCCCTTCGTCATTTGGCTTTTACTTAAGAAGAAAAAGTAGGTGGAAACTGCTCGTAAAGCAAAAATTGTTCGATGTTTTTGAGTTCCGAAAAAAGCTAATAATTATTAATCATGAAAGGTGGAGAGGCTGTTATGCAACGGTCTCAAATATAAAATGTATCTTCAAACAGATGATTTATCAGTAGGATATAGTGGCAAGGCATTAATCAAAAATATTAATATCGGGGTTGAGAAAGGAAAGATTTTATGTCTGCTTGGTCCGAATGGGTCCGGAAAATCAACCATTCTTCGCAGCATTACCAGGCATTTAAAAAAGATTGCCGGGACGGTTTTGATCGATCAGGAAGATATGAATAATTTCAGCAGCGTTGAGTCGGCTAAAAAATTATCGGTGGTGTTAACGGATAAGGTGGCTCCGGAATTGATGACCTGTGAAGAAGTTGTTGCAACCGGGCGTTATCCTTACACGAATCACTTTGGAAAAATCACTGAGGCGGATCAACGAATAGTTGAAGAATCCATGGCAGCAGTCAGCATTCAAGATTTAATGGATCAGGAATTTACAAGACTGAGCGATGGCCAAAAACAGCGAGTGCTGCTGGCACGGGCAATTTGTCAGAAACCGGAGATCATCGTCCTGGATGAACCGACCTCCTATCTTGATATCAGGCATAAGATTGAATTGCTGGGTATTTTAAGAAACATGGCCGTTAAAGAAGAGGTAACGGTCGTGTTGTCTTTACATGAAGTTGATTTGGCGGCAAAATTGGCGGATACGATTATCCTGGTTAAAGATAATCATGTCTACGGCTGTGGCTGTCCGGAAGACGTTTTAAATGATGCCGTGATCAAGGATCTATATGGCATTGAACACGGCAGCTTCAATATGCTTTTGGGGAGTGTGGAATTGCCAAAGACCTGCGATTCAGAACCGAAAGTATTCGTCTTTGGCGGCGACGGAACTGGAACCCTTTGTTATCGGGCCCTCAATAAACGCGGAATCTCCTTCTGCACGGGAATACTCTATCACAACGACGTGGATTATCAGGTAGCTAAAAGTCTGGCCAAACAGACAATTGTTGAAAAAAGTTTTAGGCCGGTCAGTGAATTTGTTTTTGAACAGGCCCGTAAAGCGTTACTTAAATGTGATGTGGTCATTGACAGTGGTTTTGATTTAGAAGGGGAAGATAATCGCAATAAAGTTTTGCTGGAACTAGCTGGCAATGCGAATAAAACGATTCTGAGTCTTCGTCATCAGCCGATCAAAGCAAATGCAAATTGGGAGAAAAATGTCGAATATTTTGATGATATCAGTTCGCTGATTAACAGTGAAGGATTGAAATTCAGATCAAACAACAGCCGTGAAAGAAAGCTGCATCGATCGTTGGCGGCAAGTATTTAAGAAGATCAAAAAAGCAAGGAGAAATTATGTACCGCATTGCATTTATACATTCACCAATGGACCACTCCTATCATATGAAGGAAGCGGCTCAGCTTCTTAAAAAAGAAGAAAGTTTGGAAAAGCTTCGGGCTTTATATCTGGAAATTGAAGGTGATATGGAGACCTTCAGTGAATAGAAACTGATTTAAGCGCGACGCTCAGTTTCGCACGAAACAATTTTTACACGGTACGGCGGACAGTTCGCTGAACTGTTCGCCTACACGTTACAAAATTGTTTGTGAAAACTGAGCGTAAAGCAAATAACAGGAAAATGATTTAAGAGGAAGGAAAAGAATGCTGAATATAATTGATTTGACAAAAAAATATAAAAATGTAACGGCGGTGGACAAGCTCAACTTGACCATTCAGGATGGCGAGTTTTTCGGTCTCCTGGGACCAAATGGCGCCGGGAAAACGACAACGGTACGCATGATCAGCACGATCACCCCCAAAACATCAGGCGATATTGTTATCAACGGGAAAAGTATTGATCGGAATTTAACTGAAATAAAGGCCAAGATCGGGGTGGTCCCGCAGCAGAACAATCTGGAAAACGAAATGTCGGCCTGGGAAAATCTGGAAGTGCATGGGATGCTTTACCGCATCGGCAAGGACAAGCGTCGCAAGAAAATCGATGAGTTGCTGGAATTTACGGAACTGACTGACCGCAAAGATGATTTGGCCAAGAATTATTCAGGGGGAATGAAACGAAAGCTGATGATTGCCAGAGCTTTGCTTCATGAACCGGAAATACTGCTGTTGGATGAACCGACAGTGGGATTGGATGCGGCCGCCCGAAGAAAAATGTGGGATCTGTTAAAACGCCTGAAATCAAAAGGGCTGACGGTATTATTGACCACCCACTATATTGAAGAAGCGGAAGTTTTATGTGACCGGGTGGGTTTGATCAACAAAGGAAAATTAATCCAGCTGGATACGCCGGCAAACCTCATTGAAGAAGTTGGAAAAGTGACGGTGGAGTATTTTGATGACGGAAGCACCCATGAAGAATTTTTCCGAACGCGGGATGAAGCCAATACGTATGCCGGCTCATTGGAAGGGGAAGTCCGAATCCGGCCGTCAAATCTGGAGGATGTATTCTTGAAATTTACCAACAGAAGGGTGGAATGATGATGGCAGGATTATATGGTATTCTCTGGCAGGAGGCGGTTGTCTTCAAACGTAAATTTTGGGCAACGACCCTTGGCAATATGGTTTCACCGATTCTATACTTAGTTGCCTTTGGCTGGGGTCTCGGGGGCAGTGTCCAAATGAACGGCATGTCCTATATGGCTTATATTATTCCGGGTATTATCGGCATGAATACCATGATGATCAGCTTTAGCAACACGGGCAGCTCCATAAATATTTCCCGACTGTTTTATAAAACGTTTGAATCCTATATGATCTCCCCCATCAATATGACCGTGTATGCCTTGGGAAAAATCATTGCCGGCGCGCTCTATGGCGTTTACTCCGCCGTACTGATTGTGATACTGGTTTCAGTTTTTACGACGGATCTGGTGATAACACCTTATTTTGTGCTGATTGCCTTATTAAACTGTCTGGTCTTTTCAGCGATGGGATTTTTCGTCGGCCTGCTGGTCAATTCCCATTCCGACATGTCGAAATTCACAAGTTTTGTGATTACGCCAATGTCGTTTTTATGCGGAACATTTTTCCCGGTGGACAAGATGCCGGAAGTTTTAGGCTGGATTATTTACGTGCTGCCATTAACCCATACCAATATCGCGTTGCGATCATCAGGCGAATCGGCCGGACAAATGGCACTTCATGCCGGGGTTTTGGTCGTTTATTTTATTGTGCTGTTTATTCTGGGTGCGCGTCATTGTAAAAATGTTGAATAAAAATAAAGAAGGTAAAGAAAATGAAAAATGCTAATATTGTTTATCCTTTTACAGGAATTGCCGGTCAGGAGCAGTCGAGGCCGCGGGGTTGCCCAAAGCAGTCCTGAATCATGAGCATATTCGGACCGTATACGGCATCGATATCCGGATTCTGGAAGAATCCTTTATCGCCCCGATTTATGCATCAGCCGTTGTGTAGCATGCGTTGCAATCACGTCGCTTTTGCAGATGGACAACACCGTGGCGATCATGGTATGATAGTAGCAATAATTTTCAACAGCGACGCTCAGCGTTGGCAGCAAAGGAGCAGCGGATGAAAAAAAATGCGAAAGAGGCGATCATCGAATCGTTCAAAGAACTGGTCAGCCGGAAATCCATTGACCGGGTGACAGTGAAGGAAATCTGTGACCACTGCGGCGTCAACAGACAGACTTTTTACAATCACTTTTCCGATCTGATGGCCGTTTTCAAATATATTTTTCACGAAGAATTAGCTCGGGAAATTGCCCAGAACCGCACCTTTGAAACCTGGGGCAGCGGGTTTTTGGCGACCATGAATTATACCAGGCGGCATGCGAAAATGATCCTGCACATCTATCATTCTTCCTACTGGCCGGAAGCCAACATCTATCTGACACATCTGTCCAATCGCTTGCTGGATTGTGTGGTGACGGAATGTGTCAAAGAACTGGATGTGGAGTTAAAGGAAGCGGATCAGAAATTCATTGTCAATTTCTATCGCCATGTCTTTAACGGTCTGCTGATTGACTGGGTCGACGACGGCATGACCGATGAACCCGAAATCATCCTCAAAAAGCTGCTGATCATGATCCGCGGCAGCATTCCCCGCTCCGTGGAGGCATTTGTCGACGCGGATATCAAATAGCAGCATTTTTTAATAATCCAAAATTTAAAGCATTAAACAAGGGCTGATTTGATGTCAGTTTATACAATTTATTCAAATAGTTCAGAGGCGATCGCAAAAAAAAATCGGCGTGATTGTCCGCTGCTGCTATTATCCGTGACACGCATGAGATCGGACACTCTAACGAGTGTTCGCCTCAACGCGCATCACAGGATAATTAGCAGCTACGGACAATTATATCGCAGTTAATAGTTATCATATAAAAGGAAGTGTCGAAGTCGACACTTCCTTTTATATGTCTATTGAAGAAACTTTAACAATGGTTATATAATGCAGGCAATCAAATCATTCAAGGAGGATACATTATGTTTGTTTTCAACTATGCTGCGGGGGCATCCGCATTCAGTGTCTGGGGCGTATGGGTAATCGTCTTCATTGCTCTCTTTGTTTTCAATGAAATCGCCCGGAGATGGAAATGGGTGGGCTTTTTCAGCTTTGTTATTTTACCTATTTGCCTGTCGACGTTGTGGTTCACGGTTTTGCGGGACACCACCTATACTGACTGGTTTCATCTGGCCAAGGTCTATTCTGCCACGGCCGGCTGTATCGGCTTCTGGTGCATCCGTCATGTTAAATGGCAAAACAAAGCCACCGGAAAAGAACGGCGGCTGGCGGATATCAAATGGGTGCTTTGTTTTCCGGCACTGATTCTGGCCATCAATATTCTGGAGGCCGTGTCCCGGGATTTTCAGATCGGGACTCAGTATGCCGGCGGCGGAATGCTGGCCGATGAAGCGATGTTTGTCCTGGGCGGTGCCTGGAATTTCATGAATGGCATTGCGGGGATCTTGAATATCATCACGATTACCGGATTCCTGGGCATCTGTATTAAAAAGCGGACAGCTAAAGACGGCAGCCGGGATATGCTGTGGCCGGATATGCTATGGTTCTGGATCATCGCCTATGATCTGTGGAATTTTGCCTACACCTACAACTGTCTGCCGGGTCATGCCTGGTATTGCGGTTTGGCGCTGCTGCTGGCCCCGACGCTG
>JGI24143J45723_1001420_pt1 | contig 11371 bp, 7 predicted proteins | sample BarGraIncu00432A_FD_45723 | JGI IMG/M metagenome (IMG submission 45723)
CAGCGGGTGGTGCCGACAAACTGCTTCAGGAACCAGGCAGCTTTGGTGGCGCCGGCGTCCCTGCTCCCGGAGTTCTTCAGGTCGGCGATGTCGCTCTTCATGTTCTCCCCGTACTCGTCCCAAAGCGGCAATTGCCAGAGCCGCTCTCCGCTCTGCTCGCCGGCCCGCTTCAAGGCATCGGCCAGGCGCTGGTCGTTAGCCATCAGGCCGCTTGCCTCGTGCCCGAGCGCCACGACGCAGGCACCGGTCAGCGTGGCGAGGTCGATCATGGCTACCGGCTTGTACTGTTGGGCGAAGTGCAGTGCGTCGCAGAGAATCAGGCGCCCCTCGGCGTCAGTGTTGGTGATCTCGATGGTGGTACCCGAGAGCGAGGTGAGCACGTCGCCCGGCCTGAAGGAGTTGCCGTCGGGCATGTTTTCGGCGGTGGGAATAATCCCCACCAGGTTGAGCGGGAGCTTGAGCCCGGCCGCCGCGCTCAGGGTGCCGAGCACCGCAGCACTTCCCGCCATGTCGGTCTTCATCTCCTCCATCCCGGCCCCGGGCTTGAGGGAGATGCCGCCGGAATCGAAGGTGACCCCCTTGCCGACCAGCACGACCGGGCGCTCTTTCGCGCCGGCTCCGTGGTACTCCAGTACGATCAGGCGCGGCGGCTCTGCGGAACCTTTCCCTACGGCAACCAGGGCGTGCAGCCCGAGCTTTTCCAGCTCATCCTGCTCGTAGACGCGGCAGGTAAGAGCGTGGCGGCCGGCGATCTCCCGCGCTGTATTGGCGAGATAGCCGGTGGTAACCACGTTTCCCGGCTGCGAGACCAGGTCGCGGGCCAGCCGGACTCCCTGGCAAAGGATCTCGCTATGTTCGACCCTGGTTCGGGCCTTCTCGGTGTCGCTTTCCTGCGGTAGCAGCAGGGCCATAACCTCGAAGCTGAAGCGCTCCTCCTTCTCCTTGGTCTTGTACCATTCAAAGGCGTAGCTTCCGAGCAGTGTCCCGGTGGTGACCGCTTCCAGCGCGCCGGGGAGAGCGGTGCAGAGTTGCAGGGCGCTGCTGAAATTGGCAACCCGTGCGCTGCGCAGCGCCTGCACCGCGTTGCCGGCCGCCCGGCGCAGCCTTTCCAGGTCGAATTCGGCGTGTTTGCCAAGCCCCACCAGAAGCACCCTTTCGGCGGGCATTTTGCCCAGGGTGTGCAGCAGGCGGGAGGTCGCGGGCTTGCCGGTGAACTCGCGACTCGCGGCCAGTCGGGCCAGGCACCCTTCCAGCGCGGCGTCGCAGGCGGCGAACCATTCGTCCTGCGCGTCCTCGAAAACGCCGATTACCAGGGCCGCAGTGGCGTGTTGCAGCGGATTGACGGTATCTATTGTGATTTTCATGCTTTACCTCGTGATTGATTACTACCGCCAGATGTTGGCACCTTGGGAAATGGTGCTGCGGGGTGGGGGAGTCGCCACATGACCTGAGAGACATTGGCACGTGCCATAAAAGGTTCCAACTCGGCGGGCAAGGCCCCTGTAGGGAGAAATTGTAACCGTCTCCCGTTAGGTGAGCAAGTTTTTTGTTGTGACGCGCTTGGCTTGAGGAGGCAGGTGTCTTGTTTCTTTCCCATGAACTGTTAGTATTTTAAAAATCGTTAACAATATAATTGGGACGATTCCGAAAGCGCGGCGACCGATGCCCGCGTTTCCAGTCGTATAGTTCCCTTCGACCCTGGAAAAATTCCTGAGAGTGCCGGCATTACGGGAGGGGAAGCAAATGCAAATTTCGAGTCCTTCGGCCCCTTCGACCATCCGTTTCCACCTGCTCAGGCTGGTGGCCGCCTCCGTGCTGCCGGTCTGGCTACTCGCCTGCTCCCTCGTCTATCACGCCTACCTTACCAAGTGCGAGCAGGTCAACAAAACCATGCTCGAGACGGCGCGCTCCATGACCAAGGTAGTCGACCGGGAATTGAGCCGTGTCCAGTCGTCGCTCCAGGCCTTCGCCACCTCGCCGAGCTTTGCTTCCGGCAATCTTGGCGAAGTTCGCCTGCAGGCCCTGGAGATACTGAAGTCGTATCCCGGAGCAGACATCGTGGTCGCCGATGGGTCCGGCCAGCAGCTGGTCAATACGTCCCGGGCCTACGGGACTCCCCTGCCAAAGCGCGGCACCCCTGAGACGGTGCGCCGCATTTTCGAAGAAGGGAAGCCGGTTTTCAGCGGTCTTTATACCGGCGTCCTCACCAAGCAGCCACAAATCAGCATAGATGTCCCGGTGGTCAACAACGGCAAGGTCATCTACGACCTGGCGCTGACCATCCGTTCCGATCCCATGACCGATATCCTGTCGCACGCGAGCCTCCCTCCCGACTGGTATGGCCTGATTCTGGACAGCAGAAAGGTTCTTATCGCAAGGTCTCTCAATTCGGAGCGAAGTGTCGGAACGCTGATGCCGGCCCCGCTGCGCCGCGCGCTGCAGCTTACCCCGGAAGGGACCGCGGAGTCGAAAAGCCTCGAGGACGAGCCGGTATTGGTGACTTTCTGCCGCTCCGAGCTCTCCAATTGGAGCATCGTCATCGAGGTGCCGAAGTCGTCCGTCATGGCCGCGATTTACCAATGGGTCGGGTGGGCGATGCTCGGGGCGACCACGATATCACTGATCGGGATCGCACTTGCTCTGGGATATGCGCGTAAGATTGCCAGGGCCATCCAGTCGCTGGTCGAGCCTGCGCTTTCCCTGGGCGGTGCCGAGATGATCGTTGCCGTCGGCAGCTATTCGGTCAAGGAAACCGGGGAGGTGGCGGCGGCCCTGGTGCAGGCGTTTGATCTGCTTCAGGCACGTGCCGCGGAGCGCGACCAGGCCGAAACCGAGCTGCTGCAGACGGTCGAGGACCTGGAAAGGGAGGCGAAGGAGCGGCTGGAGGCACTGGAAAAACTCAGTGAAAAAGACGTACTGCTGCTGCATCAGGGGCGTCAGGCAGCCATGGGGGAAATGATTGGAAATATCGCCCACCAGTGGCGTCAGCCGCTGAGCGCTTTGGGGCTATTGATCCAGCAGATGCCGCTCAATTTTCAAAGGGGCGGGTTCGATAAAAAATATCTGGATGACTGTGTCAGGAAATCGATGGGGCTCATTCATCAAATGTCCGGTACGATAGACGATTTCCGGAACTTTTTTAAGACTGACAAAGAGAAGGTGAAGTTCAGAGTAAAGGTGGAGGTGAAAAGGGTACTGTTGCTTTTGGAAGGTTGCCTGGCCAAACAGCCGATCAGCATCGAAGTCGATGCCAAGGATGACCCCTATATCTTCGGTTACCCAAACGAATTCTCCCAGGTACTCCTCAATATTTTGATCAATGCCAAGGACGAGTTTGCCAAGAAATCGATCGCCGATCCCCGGGTCCAGATAACTCTCTGCGGGGAAAACGGCAGGGCGGTGGTCACCATCGCCGACAACGCCGGCGGCATACCTGAGGAGATCATGGAAAAGATTTTTGACCCCTATTTTACCACCAAGGAACCCCAGTCAGGGACGGGGGTTGGGCTTTTCATGTCGAAAACCCTCATCGAGAAGAACATGGGCGGTTCCCTGACGGTGCGAAATAACGGCAGCGGCGCCGAGTTTTCCATAGAGTTCTGAAAAAGCCGCATCCATCTGGGCTCTGCCGGGGATACCTTGCCCCCCTGGCAGAGCTGCCTCGGCGCTTGGGTCCCCGCGCTTTGCAAGAATACCCTGCCAATACCGACTTTAACGGCCCGGATCCGAGCTGACACTATCTACCCTCGAACTGACTAAATTTCGCTCCCCAGTTGGACCTCAGGTTGTGCCCCCCCAGGTTGTGTGGGATAATTTCACTCAAAGTAAAATCATTATGTCAAAAGATCATTACCGTGAGCTTTCCTGAATTTGAGCTCGCACGGTTACCACTGGAAAAGAGAGCTAACAGGCAAAGGAGAAGTGCAATGCCAGATATCCGATACAATCGGCAAGGGACGGCCCTGCTGCTGGTCGATCCCTATAATGACTTTCTGTCCGAAGGAGGCAAACTCTGGAGGGTGGTCGAGGCGGTCGCCAAGGAGGTCGGGCTGCTCGACAATCTGCGGGTCATAACGGCCACGGCCCGCAAAGCGGGGATCCGGATCTTCTTTGTGCCGCACCACCATTGGGAGCCCGGCGATTATGAGCGCTGGGCACATCCCAGCCCGGACCAGCTCGCCTCGGGCAAAAGGCAGGTGTTTGCCAAGGGAACCTGGGGCGGAGAATGGCATAACGATTTTGTGCCGCAGGCTGATGACATCGTCATCAAGGAGCACTGGGCGCAAAACGGTTTTGCCAACACTGATCTTGATTTCCAGCTCAAGCAGCATGGGATTGACCAGGTGATCTTAATAGGCATGCTCGCCAACACCTGCATCGAGGCGACCGGGCGCTTCGCCATGGAACTTGGCTATCAGGTAACGCTGGTAAAGGACGCGACCGCCGCCTTCTCCAAAGACCGGATGCATGCAGCGCACGAGTTGAACGGCCCCAACTACGCCCAGGCGATCCTGACGACGAGCGAACTGGTTGCTGCGCTGGCTGTGGCGGGTTAGTGAAGTCTTAAAAAAAACCATAGCCAAAAATATCAGCAAAAGTGGAATCTACTACGGCGCAGGGGGCTCAACAGTCACTTTCCGGAGGGGTAAGGGGGAGGAAGCAGTGTAGGGGCGAATAACTATTCGCCCCTACGGTCGTGCCAGCAGCGGCGAACCCTCAGGAGCCGCTGGGAAAGACTGAAAACGGAGCTCCGGGGTTAAGCCAGCATCTCCCGCGCCGTTGCCTCCGCCAGCCGCAGGGTCGCTTCGGGAACCTCGTCGATGCCGCCGGGTCCGATGCCGCAGGCACGGATCAGCCTGGCCTCGGTGAATCCTTCCCAATGGAGGAACTTCTCGTAGCGCGGGAAGATGTCGGCGAAGATGTCTTCGTCCGGGTTCCCCTGGGTAAGGACGAAGACCAGCTTTTTCGCGGTCAGTCGGCTCGGCTGTGGGTTGCTGCGGTAATCGGGGACGAGGTAGGAAAAGCTGCGGTCCATGAATGCCTTGAGCTGGCTGGTGATCTCGCCGAAATAGATCGGCGTCGCCATAACGACCAGGTCTGCTTCAGCCACGGCTGCCAGCACCTCGGTCATATCGTCTTTCAGCACACAGGTCTCGATAGCCGTCTTGCAGGCGTAACACCCCTGGCAGCCACGGTAGGAAAGGTGGTTCAGTTCGAAAGAGCGGGTTTCGGCCCCGAGCTCCTGGGCGGTTTTTAAAAAATGGTTGGCTATGGTCGAGCTGTTGCCTGTGTTCCTGGGGCTTCCTAGCAGGCTGACAATTTTCATGTGTTCCCTCCGGTAATGATGCTGCGATCTCGCAACCCTGGGTCCGCGCTTATTCGGGATCCAAGGGGGTGGTAAGCGTCACCGTCAATTCGGTACAGTCCTTTATATACCATTTCTGCACGTAGAGGCTTCCTAAAACTTCCGCCTCGCCGGCATTGGTCACTTCCTTGAACCTCACGCTGTTCTTCACTTCTTTTTCCAGTACGAATTTTATGGTTTTCGACATCGTTACTCCTCTTGGCAGGTCTCTGCGGCGTAGCGCCGGTGGCTGGTCTGATCCGGTCGGTCTGAGATGAGACCCCCAGTGCGATTGATATGAATTTTCGGCGAGCAGCGCGAACTGACACCCCAAGGAAAGTACCACAGTCATTTTGTGCCTGCAAGTAGCTCGGGACTTTATGCTGATTCGAGCCGGTTGTCCCCCCAGCGCCGACCAGACCAACCTTCTGGCGCTGAGCGCTGCAATAGAGGCGGCACGCGCCGGAGATCAGGCATCTTTGTAAGAGCACCCCATGCGGGCACTTCAGGGATGCGTCCGCTCTTAACGGTAATAAATCCGTACTGCCCTTGAAGCGGAGGACGGAGCCCTCAGAGAATCCCGCCTCTAGTATAGCATGATGTCTGTCCGACTCTCAGCCAGCACTCTTCTCAGCTGATTGAGTGCTGCGGAGGCTTATTGCCATAACGATGTATTATACTGGATAGTTAAGACTAAAATAATATTATTGAATGCCATTATGACTTAAGTCTCTTGAAGGACGCCCGATAAATTCCTACATGGTTCTTCTGTAAAAACTCGTACCAGGACCCGTTAACTCTCACCTAAACTCCGCTATCTCCCATATGCAAGTTCATGACGAAAAACCGCCGTAACCAAAGGAGCAAGACGCATGAGAAATTGGAAAATCGGTACCCGCCTGGGGGCCGCCTTCGCACTGGCAATAACGCTCTTTATCGCGACTATCGTCAACACCTCCTTTGAGTTCGCCAAGATCCACAAAAGTGGCCTCTATGTGACCGAAAGCAATATCCCGAAGATCGGGATGATAACGGAGGCAGCCGACTCCGTTCAGGAGGTAACCCGCTCTGTTGCTATGATCGTGGCGCTTCCGGATCCCGCCCTTAGAAAGAGCGAGCGCGAAACTATCGAGAAGGAGCGCGCCAATTATCGTGACATCATGAAAAAACTCGATGAGGCTCCGGTGGCGGACACCCCGGCTGGCAAGGCGTATAAAGAGCGCCTGGTCGCCTTCAAGGATGCCATCAAGGAATGCTCGGCCCTGAATACCAAGGTGATGGATGCCGCTATGGCGGGGAATCAGGCCGAAAGCCAGCGCATTTTAAAATCCGCGGTATCGGTGATCGCCAAGGTCAATGAAGTTTCTTCCGCGCTGATCAAATCACAGTACAAGGCCGTCGACAACCGCATCAAGAAGGAGATCATCGAAGCGCTGGACCACGCCCAAAACGAGATGATGCTGATCGTGCTGCTGGTAATCGCGGTGTCGGTCATCGCTGCCGTCCTCATAACCAAAAGCATCACCAAGCCGGTGAATTCGCTGGTCGAGGTGGCCAACAAGCTGGCCCGGGGGGACATTTCCTTCAGCATCGAGCAAGCCGGAAAGGACGAGACGGGACAGCTCTTTGCGGCCATGGGGACCATGATCGAGAGCATCAAGGCACTGGTGGCCGATGCCATGATGCTCTCCAGCGCGACGGTCGAGGGGAGGCTCGCGGTCCGGGCGGATGCCGGCAAGCACCAGGGCGCCTACCGGGAGGTGATCGAAGGAGTAAACGGGACGCTTGACGCGGTCGTCGGCCCCCTGAAGGTCGCAGCCGACTACGTGGACCGTATCGCCAAAGGAGACATCCCCCCGAAGATCACCGAGGCTTACGCCGGCGATTTCAACGAAATAAAGGTGAACCTGAACAGCTGCATCGACAACGTGAGCGCACTGGTCGCCGACACCCGCATGCTTGCCAAGGCGGCCAGCGCGGGGCAACTCGCCACCCGCGCCGACGTAACCAGGCACAGTGGCGACTTCCAGAAAATCGTCGCCGGGGTGAACGAGACGCTCGACGCCGTCATCGAGCCGTTAAAGGTTGCCGCCTGCTATGTGGACAGGATTTCCAAAGGCGAGCTGCCGCCGCAGATCACCGAGGAGTACCGAGGCGACTTCAACGAGATCAAAATCAACCTCAATAACTGCATCGAAAACGTAAACGCCCTGATTGCCGACACGCGCATGCTCGCCGAGGCGGCCAGCGCCGGGAAACTTGCGGTCCGCGCCGAGCTCTCCAGGCACAACGGGGATTTTCGTAAGATCGTGGCCGGAGTGAACGAGACGCTCGATGCAGTCATCGGCCCCTTGAACGTGGCCGCCGAGTATGTGGAGCGGATCTCCAAGGGGGATATGCCGGCTCCGATAACGGAGGAGTACCGGGGAGACTTCAATACCATCAAGAACAATCTGAACGTGCTGATCCAGGCGACCGATGCCATTACCGCCGCCGCGCAGGAGGTGGCCGGAGGGAACCTTACGGTGCAGCTGACGGCGCGCTCGGGTAACGACGAGCTGATGCTATCGCTTTCCAGCATGGTTGCCAAGCTCTCCGAGGTGGTGACCGACGTGAAGGGGGCCTCCAACAACGTGGCCGACGGCAGCCGGCAGATGTCCTCGGGTGCTGAAGAACTCTCCCAGGGGGCGACCGAGCAGGCTGCCGCTGCCGAGGAGGCGTCCGCTGCCATGGAAGAGATGTCAGCCAACATCAGGCAAAACGCCGACAATGCCCTGCAAACCGAGAAGATCGCCGTGAAAAGCGCCCAAGACGCCCAGGAAGGCGGCAAGGCCGTGATGCAGACTGTGCAGGCCATGAAGGAGATCGCCGGGAAAATCTCCATCATTGAGGAGATAGCACGGCAGACCAATCTCTTGGCTCTGAACGCGGCCATAGAAGCGGCGCGCGCCGGCGAGCACGGCAAGGGGTTTGCGGTGGTGGCAAGCGAGGTGAGAAAGCTTGCCGAGCGGAGCCAGAAAGCTGCAGCCGAGATATCGGAGCTTTCCAGTTCCAGCGTCGAGGTCGCCGAAAAGGCGGGAGGCATGCTGATCCGGATGCTCCCCGATATCCAGAAAACCGCGGAGCTGGTGCAGGAGATTTCCGCGGCCTGCCGGGAGCAGGATTCCGGAGCCGAGCAAATCAACAAGGCGATTCAGCAACTCGATCAGGTGATCCAGCAGAATGCGGGCGCCGCCGAGGAAATGTCCTCGACTGCGGAGGAACTCTCCTCCCAGTCCGAGCAGCTGCAGAGCACCATCGGTTTCTTCGAAATCGGAGAGCATAGCATCGTGCGCCGGCCGCTGTCCAAGGCTGGTAAAGCCGTAGCAAAGCCGGCGCTGAAAAAGGCGGCAGCAGCCAATGCTTGCCGGGTCAGCCGCGCGGGTGCCGCGGGTGCCGTGCTGCAGATGCAGAGCGACGAGGAGTACGAGAACTTCTAATGAAGTCCGTTACCTAACGCAAACATTGGGACTAAGCTGCCAGACGAGGGCTTTGGCTGCAGCTGACTAAGGAGGATGAAAAAATGACCTGGTTTAATGATCTCAAGATTAGCGGCAAAATCATTTTGGTAGTTTCTTGTGTCCTGGTTCTTTCCGGCATTCAGGGGGTCATTTCCCTGAGCCAGCTCTCCCAGGTGAACGACTCGACGGTCGAAATGGCGGTTAAAAGACTCCCCAGCGTGCGGTCCATCGGGCGCATCCAGACGCTGGTGGGAGACTTCCGCCGGGCGGAGTTTCAGCACCTGCTCTCCGAAACCAAGGCGGACATGGAGAAGTACGAGAAGCGGATGCTGAGCGAAATCGGCGAGCTGAAAACCCTGAGCGCCGAGCACGAGAAGAGGATGACACTTGCCGAGGAGAAGGCGCTCTATGCCGAGTTCTCTAGCAATTTAGCGTTGTTCCTGGCCCAGCACGAAAAACTCCTGGTACTCTCCCGGACCGACAAGAAAAAGGCACTGGACGCGCTCAGGGGGGATTCCTACAAGTTCTACGTCGCGTCTTCCGCCGCTTTGGAAAAGGAGGTGGCGCTCAATGACAAATTGGCGGATGTCTCCTTCCGCGCCTCGGAGGCGGCTTTCGCACGCTCACGCTCGCTGGTCGTCGCCGTCATCGTGGCGGCCTTGCTCATCGGCACGCTGCTCTCCTTTTGGGTGGCACGGGTCATCAACCGCGCCCTCAGGAAAGGGGTGGAGGTGGCCGACCGCCTGGCGCAGGGGGATCTGGACGTCAGCATAGGGGACACTTCGAAGGACGAAACTGGCCAGCTCCTCCGTTCCATGGGCACCATGATGGAGAGCATCAGGGCCCTCGCTTTGGACGCGGGGACGCTCTCCCGGGCCGCCGTGGCAGGTAGCCTCGCCACCCGCGCCGACGCAGACCGGCACAAGGGAGCCTACCGCGAGATCATCGAGGGGGTAAACGGCACACTGGACGCTGTGATTGAGCCCTTGAAGGTCGCCGCACTGTACGTGGAACGCATCTCCAAGGGGGACATCCCCGAGAAGATCAAAGAGGAGTACCGTGGCGACTTCAACGAGATCAAGCTGAACCTGAACAGCTGCATCGACAACGTGAACGCCCTGGTGGGCGACGCGAACCTGCTTGCCACCGCCGCCGCGCAGGGGGACCTCGCCACGCGGGCCGACGCAGCGCGGCACCAGGGGGATTTCCGCAAGATCATCGAGGGGGTGAACGGCACGCTGAACGCCGTGATTGGTCCTTTGAACGTCGCCGCGCAGTATGTGGAAAGGATTTCCCAAGGGGACATGCCCCCGGAAATATCGGAGGAATACCGGGGCGATTTCAAGGCGATCAAGGACAACCTCAACGTGCTGATTCAGGCGACCGGCAGGATTACCAGCGCCGCCCAGGAGGTGGCGCAGGGGAACCTGACAGTGCAGCTGGTTGAGCGCTCGCCCAATGACGAGCTGATGCGCTCGCTTTCCAGCATGGTCGGGAAGCTCGCCGAGGTGGTGACCGATGTGAAGAACGCCGCCGACAACGTGGCCGCCGGAAGCCTGCAGATGTCTTCAGGCTCCCAGGAACTCTCACAGGGGGCGACCGAGCAGGCGGCGGCAGCAGAGGAGGCCTCCGCCGCCATGGAGGAGATGTCGGCCAGCATCAAGCAAAACGCCGATAACGCGCATCAGACCGAGAAGATCGCGGTAAAGTCGGCGCAGGACGCGCTGGAAGGGGGGAACGCGGTCGCCAAGACGGTCAGCGCCATGAAGCAGATCGCCGGAAAAATTTCCATCATCGAGGAGATAGCGCGGCAGACCAACCTCCTGGCACTGAACGCCGCGATAGAGGCGGCACGCGCCGGGGAGCACGGCAAGGGTTTTGCCGTAGTGGCAAGCGAAGTGAGAAAGCTCGCGGAGAGAAGCCAGCGGGCGGCTGCGGAAATCTCCGAGCTCTCCTGCTCCAGTGTCGAGGTGGCTGAGATGGCGGGCGACATGCTCAACAAGATGCTGCCGGACATCCAGCGCACAGCGGAGCTGGTGCAGGAAATTTCCGCCTCCTCCAAGGAACAGGATTCCGGCGCCGAGCAGATCAACAAGGCGATCCAGCAGTTGGACATGGTTATCCAGCAAAACGCGGCGGCGGCGGAGGAGATGTCGTCGACGGCGGAGGAACTTGCCAGCCAGTCCGAGCAGTTGCAGGAAACCATCGGTTTCTTCGAGCTGGAAGAACAAATGCCCGTCAGAGGTTCGGCGCGCCAGGCAGTGCAGGGTGCCAAGGTCGGCAAGGTTGGAAAGGTTGCTAACCCCGTGTTTAAAAAGGGGCCGGGAGTCGCGGCTTCACGGCTGGCCTGTTCCCGCACCTCGGGTGCCTCCCTGCAGATGATGCAGGACGACGAAGGGTTTGAGAGCTTCTAAGATTGAACAGGGGGAATTTAACCCGGGCAAAACACCCCCCTGCCTCTCTAACGTTCGGCATCCCCCCTATTTACATAGGGGGGACAAGGCCCGCCCCTTACACTCAAGGGGAG
>JGI24143J45723_1001422_pt1 | contig 11359 bp, 10 predicted proteins | sample BarGraIncu00432A_FD_45723 | JGI IMG/M metagenome (IMG submission 45723)
TATTTCTTAATTATATAGCACGTTGTACTTTACCTGAACGAAGACATCTAGTACATACATGTATAGATTTAGGCGTTCCGCTAACTATAGCTTTAACCTTTTGAATATTCGGAGCCCATTTTCTTTTTGATTCACGGTGTGAGTGACTATATTGGCTACCTGAAACTACACCTTTATTGCATATTTCGCATTTTCTTGACAATGCAAACACCTCCTTAAGACTTTGAAGAATAAAATCTTCTCAATTGAAACACGCATTATTGTAACATAGATATAACTACTCTTGCAAGTAAAATGAAGAATTATTAGTAATGAAAGTAATTAAAAAATTAATTTTGTTGAATAAATTAGCGTTATAGATTAAAATAATCTATATAGTGGTATAAGGAGGAGTTAGAATGAAAGGTAATATTACAAGTGAGAATGGTATTATATATTATTCAGAGGAAGCGTTAGCAAACATAGTTGGAATTTCTACAACGGAGTGTTATGGAGTTGTGGGGATGGCATTAAAAGATGCTAAAGACGGATTTTGGCAGTTGATTAAAAGTGATGGTTTAAACAAAGGTGTTAAAATTAATTCTAAGGAAAATAAACTCTTTATTGAATTATATATAATAGTTGAATATGGAACAAAAATATCTGTAATAGCAAATAATATAATTCAAAAGATAAGATATAATGTTGAAAACTATACAGGACTAAAGGTTGCAGAAATAACTGTAAACGTCCAAGGTGTAAGGGTTTAAGGGGGGGTATACAGTGAAGTACGTAAAAATTAACGGACAGCATTTTAGGAATATGGTAATAAATGCATCCAATAGACTAGAAGATGAAAAAGAATATGTGAATTCGCTAAATGTATTCCCAGTTCCAGATGGAGATACGGGCACTAATATGTCAATGACATTTAAAGCGGCAGTGCAAGAAATTGATAGCATGTCAACTGAGTCTATTAGTGAGATAGCACAAAAACTTGCTAGAGGTGCGCTGATGGGCGCAAGAGGCAATTCGGGAGTTATACTATCACAAATATTTAGAGGCATTTCAAAAGGGCTAGAAGGCAAAGGTGAGGCTACAAGCCAGGAATTTGCTAAAAGTATTTTAGAAGGTTCTATATTTGCATATAAGGCTGTTATGAGACCTACTGAAGGAACTATTTTAACTATTATTAAAGCCGCTGGTGAAAGTGCAGTTAATAGTGGAAAGGTAAATGTAGTTGAACTGATGGAGGAAATCTGCAAGCATAGTGAAATTATGCTTGATAAAACTCCAGATATGCTTCCAGCATTAAAACAAGCGAAAGTAGTTGATGCAGGTGGGATGGGGCTATTAATTCTGTTTAAAGGAATGTATGAAGCCATAAACAACAATATGAAAGCAACAATTAAATCAGATGATCAGAGTAATAAATCAAAGCCGATATCATCTGCAGGTGTTGATATACCTGTAGACATAAAGTTTGGATACTGCACTGAACTGTTAGTTATTGCGAAGAAAGTTGATACTAATAAACTAAAAAAATATTTAGAGAAAATTGGAGACTCAATGGTTGTGGTTTCACAAGATGAGTTTCTTAAAATTCATATACACACAAATGATCCAGGTCTTGTACTTTCAAAAGCAGTAACACTTGGTGAACTCTCTAAGGTGAAAATTGAAAATATGAGAGAACAACACAAAAATTTATTAGGTATATCAAATGAGGAAGTTGGCGAATCTGAAGAAGTTGTAGTACCTGTAAAAAAAGATATTGTTGAAAATAAAAAATATGGGTTTGTATCTGTTGCACTTGGAGAAGGAATTAAAAACATTTTTGAGGATTTAGGCGTGGATGTCGTAATACAAGGTGGCCAAACCATGAATCCAAGCACACAAGACATATTAGAGAGTATTAATAAAATTAACGCAGAAAACATATTTGTATTGCCGAACAATAAGAACATACTTATGGCAGCATTACAAGCGGTTGAACTGTCAGATAAAAATGTAGTTGTTATTCCATCTAGAACTATTCCACAAGGTATAACTGCCGTGACACTTTTTAATGCAGAAGTTAGTGTAGAAGAAAACGAAAAAACATTAAAAGAAGCAATAAAGAATGTTGCAACAGCGTCTGTAACATTTGCAGTTAAAGATACTGAAGCAGACGGCATGGTAATTAAAGAAGGAAATATCTTAGGGTTAGTTGAGCAAAATATTAAAGAAGTTGGAACAGATATTTATAAAGTTTGCTCTGATATCATAGATAGTATGATTACAGAGGATAGTGAGCTTATTACAATTTTCTATGGAGAAGATTGTATAACAAGCGAAGTGGAAGAGTTTATTTCTGCTTTAGAGGGAAAATATCCAGATATAGACATTCAACATTATAATGGTAAACAACCATTATATTATTTTATTGCGTCAGTTGAATAAAAGCCTTAGGGCTTTTTTTCTTATATCTGAGTAATAAGTTTTAACTACCGTTTTTACTGTTAAACAAACAGGATTATTATTAAAATATTATTTTTGGAGTGGTATTTGTGAATACTTTTAGCGATATAAAATACATAAAGGGCGTTGGACCTAAAATGGCAGAAAATTTGAATAAGTGTGGAATTTTTAGCATATTAGATTTATTATTATATTTTCCACGAGATTATGAGAATGTAAATGCAAAGGTGAGTATTCTGGATTGTGAGGAAGGTGAGAACATCATTGTAGAATGCAACGTTTTAAATATATTAAAAGACACTAGATTAAAAAATAATAAAACTCTTTCTACTGTAGTTTTTTGCCAAGGTAAAATTATATTTAAAGGTAAATGGTTTAATCAAATCTACGCAAAAAATAGCTTCAAAATTTCAGGTAATTATATTATCACAGGAAAAGTGAACAAATTTAAGGAAGAAATTACAATTATGAATCCTAAAATAGTGAAAAATACATCAATAGATTCAAATAGTATTATTGCAAAATATCCTCTTAAAAACAACATTACTAATAATTTTTTCAACAAAATTATATCTGATGTGCTTTGTAATATTGAAATAGCAGATAATTTCCCTAAATGGCTTGTGGAAAAATATTCATTTTGTTCTTTGGATGAGGCTACTCGAAATATACATAGTCCTAAAAGTCTAGAACTTCTTAATGAGTCAAGAAGAAGACTTAAATTTCAAGAGTTATTTACGTATTCATTAAAAATACTAATGTTAAAAGAGTTTATAAAATCGCATAATAGTGGTATTCAATTTAAAATAGCTCCAGAACTTACATCGCTTAAGGATATGCTTCCTTTTGAGCTTACAAAGGCACAAAGTAAAGTTGTACGAGAAATTTTAATAGATCAAAAGAAAGATATAGGCATGAATCGGCTTTTGCAAGGGGATGTTGGTAGTGGTAAAACTATAATTGCTATTATTACTATGTTTAATGTAGTGAAAAATGGGTACCAGGCGGCTATGATGGCACCTACAGAAATTCTTGCAAAACAACATTATGAAGAAATTCAAAATGTATTAAAAGGATTTTCATTAAAAATACAAATATTAAGTGGAAGTACAACGCAAAAAAACAAAGAATTGATTAAACAGGAGTTGAAAAATGGAAACATAGATATTATTGTTGGAACCCATGCACTTATTCAAGATAATGTGGAATTTAAGAACTTAGGCATGATTGTTACTGATGAGCAACATCGTTTTGGTGTATCGCAAAGAAATAAATTTTCCAATAAAGGTAAAAATATAGATATTCTTGTAATGACAGCTACTCCAATTCCTAGAACACTATCTTTGTATTTATATGGNGATTTAGATGTATCTATTATAGATGAATTACCACCAGGAAGGCAAAAAATTGATACATCATACGCGAGTATGGAAAATAGTAATAAAGTTTACGAATTCGCCTTAAATCAGATTAATAAGGGAAGACAAGTATACGTGGTTTGTCCACTCGTTGAAGAAAATGAAGAAATGAAGTTAAGTTCAGTTGAAAATCTTTATGAAAGATTAAAAAAAGAACAGTTTAGTTCTATAGAAATAGGGATGGTATATGGTAAAATGCCAAGCAAACTTAAAAATGAAATTATGGACAAATTTAAAAGTGGTGAAATTAAGGCATTAATATCCACCACAGTAATTGAAGTTGGCGTAAATGTTCCCAATGCTACAGTTATGATAATTGAAAACTCAGAAAGATTTGGGCTTGCACAACTCCATCAGCTTAGGGGAAGAGTCGGAAGAGGAGCACATAAGTCTTATTGTATTCTACTTGCGAACATCACAAATAATATAGTGAGAAAAAGGATCCAAATAATGATAAAAAGTAATGATGGTTTTTTCATTGCTGAAGAAGATCTAAAAACAAGAGGTGCGGGAGAATTATTTGGCACACACCAGCATGGTGAATCAGGTTTGATTTTAGCGGATGTAATTGAAGATATTGGTATTTTAAAACTTGCCAATAATGAAGCAAGAATGTTAATACAAAGTAATAATGTGTGTGACGTGAAGCTAAAGAATGAAATAATAGAAAAAATAGAGAAAAGTTCTAGATACATTTGTTTTAATTAAACAAAAATAGTTTTGTATAAATTATATATATATGATAAAATATTATCGAAACTTGCTTAGATGGAGGAATAAACTTATGAGAATTATTGCAGGAAGTGCGAGAGGGAGAAAGTTATTGTCACCTGTTGGGATGGGAACGAGGCCAACATTAGATAGAGTTAAAGAATCTATATTTAGTATAATCCAAAATAAAATACCAAATGCTGTAGTGGTTGATATGTTTTCAGGTACTGGAAGCTTGGGACTTGAGGCAGCAAGTAGAGGAGCTTCAAAATGTTATTTAATAGATATGGGCGATACTACGTTTGAAATGTTACAAAATAATGTTGATAATTTAAAGTTTAATGATAAATGTAAATGTTTAAAAGGTGACACATATAAATATATGCAACAATTTGCAGATGAAAAAGTTGTGTTTGATTTGATTTTTATAGATCCACCCTATGCTAAAGATATGATTCCACCAGCTATTGAGATCATAACAACAAATAGTCTTTTAAGAGAAGATGGATTGATTGTTTGTAAAATAGATTCATCAGAAGAAATATATGANGGAAATTCTATTATTCATCTTGCACGATCAAGGAAATATGGGAACACTACTGTATTGTTTTACGAATACAAGGGAGCTANTAATTAAGATTTATTAGCTAAACCAGAGGAAACATGGAGGCATAACATGAAAAAAGCAATTTGCCCTGGAAGTTTTGATCCAATAACCAATGGACATTTAGANATTATTGAGAGGGCGTCTAGAATTTTTGAAGAATTAATCGTAGGGGTAGTTGTTAACCCTGAGAAAAAATGTCTCTTCTCTGTAGATGAGAGAGTGGAACAAATAAAAATTGTAGTAANAAACTTACCTAATGTGAAAGTGAAGAAATTTAGTGGCTTACTTGTTCANNTGATGAATAAAGAGGGAGCAGAGGTTATTGTGAAAGGACTCAGAAGTGTTTCGGATTTTGAATATGAGTTTCAAATGGCATCAATGAATAATAAATTAGATTCAAGTAAGGAAACTGTGTTNATAATGGCCAAAACAGATTATTGTTATCTAAGTTCNTCTTCAGTTAAACAGGTTGCAATGCTTGGAGGATGTATTAAAGGGCTAGTACCTGAGGAAATNGTTCCAGATATTATTAGAAAAATTAATTTTAAATAGGGGGGAAATATGGATGTTATAAAGCTATTAGAATATCTCCAGGGAATTATAGAGAGTGCATCTAAAATACCTGTTACTGGCAAGGCAGTTATAAATAAAAAGGAAATATTAGATATAATAGATCAAATTATAAATCACTTACCAGATGAGTTTAAGAAAGCCCAGTGGATTTGTGATGAAAAAGAACGAATTCTTGTTGATGCAAAAAAACAGGCTAAGATTTTTGAGGAAGAAACTATTGACAAAATAAGAAGAAGAGTAGAAAAACAAGACCTAGTAAAAGAGGCACAAATAAGGTCTGAAGAGATTATTGCCTCAGCTCAAAGAGATGGTAAAATCATGAGGCTTGGAGCTAAAGACTATGCCGATGAAATATTATCTCAATTGGATAAAGAAATTGAATTAAAAGGGCAGAAAATGCTTCATAAGATTAAAGGCGATGTTCAAGAATTTTTAATATCACTGCAAGGAGAAGTTACTGATACAACAACTTCAATAAGAGAGAACGTAAAAGAATTAAGAAGTATGAAATAGTTTAATAATATTTATGAGAACTATTGGGACAAAAAAAATTATTAATATTAGTATGTATAAATTACTGNTTTTGTATATATCCATATTATTAAATGTAAAAACAGATGAAGTGTGTATGAAAATGAAGTATAAAATTATTGTTAAAATCGAAGAGATTACAGCTTGAATGAATTTTCGAGTTATATATTTTTTTATAGAGACATCATATTTAGAGGTATAGCTATAAACTTGAGAAATAATGGACAAACCACTAAAAGCAATTAAAAAACTTAAAACCGGAAGTTTTACATATAGACTTGAATTACTTGACGATATTAAATAACATCCATTAGTCATCTCGAGCATTCCGAGTAATAAACCTTCTATAAAATCACCAGAAGATCCAGTAATTACAGAAAGTCGATTAAAGACAATGTGAAATATGGCATTGTCTTTAATCATTCCTGTTATTACAGAGAACACTACTATAAAACCACCTATATTAAAGGAATTTTTAATGGCATCTTCAATACTACTTTTAAGTATCATACCAATATTTAAATTTGGTGGATCCATTTTCGGGAAATTGCTACTTCGATTTTTGATTTTAAAATAAGAACCTTTTGAGGGGATAATAAGTCCCATAAACAAACATGATAGAATATTAGATAATAATAATAGATACCCAATTTTAGGACTTAACATCATAGAAGTACCTACTGCACCCATGATAAATAATGGGCTTGCATTAGAGGCGATGTTTAGTAATCGTTCACAAGTGAATAAATTAATTATGTTCTTTTCGTACAAATCACAAGTATACCTTGCGCCTAAAGGATAACCGCATAAAACACTAACTAAAAGTGCAAAATTACATTCTTTTGGTAGTTTTAATGGTTTGCAAATTAAATTACCTAATAATTTAGAATAAATGTGAATGCCATCATAACTTATTATAATATTTATTATAACTAAAAATGGGAAAAGTGAAGGGAAAATTGCATTAAAGAACAATTTTGCACCAGATATAGCATACTGTATACAAATATTTGGTGCTAATATTATCTGAATAATAATAAGGGAACAAATTAATGTTATAATTAGATCTATCTTCAAAGTTCTAAATAGTTTAAATAATAATAGTATTATGAAAATTAACAATATAATTAATAGTAATTTCAACGGCAAACCCCTTTTAAAGTATTACTTTATTAAATATATTTAAATTCTAATAAACTTATGTATTGGAAACAGTAATTTTAAATATAATAAATGCCACTATCAATAAAAGATAGTAGCATTTATTTTTAAGCTAAAATAATGGGGGATATCAAATAATCACTGTTAGGACCTATACTATTATTTATGACATTGTATGCCCTTGTGGATTGGATATCTAGCTGTAGGGTCTCACTCAATTCTTTAGGTAGTTTAGTATAAAGTGGGATACTACTATTTGATTTTATAGATTTTAGAATTGATTTTCCATTTGAGTTAAATCCTAAAATTCGAGCGTAAGGACAAGGTANTGATCTTAATTTTTCTGTGTCAAAATTATCAAATCCTANAAAATATTGACATAATATTCTACTGATTCGGGTGTAAGTGTAACGTTTGCTTTTTATATCGACCATTGAACTATAGTAGTCTAAATTATTTTGTAAGGCTTTAATAATCCTGTTATCAAGTCCCTCGGTAGCGTCTGGTAAATTTACTAGTGAATTTTTTGATGTGGCAGATTTATGTTTAATGTATGGAAACATGGAATCTTCAAATGTAAATTTATAATTTCTAGTGTATAAGTTTTCAAGTTCATTTAATACTGAACTTGGAACATGACCAGCAAGTTTTGTTAAAGAACCATCTTCTTTAATAAATTTTCTAATAGCGGTAGCACTTGAAAATTCGTTCTGCATAAGATTACTGTTATACATCCCACCTTCCCTTTTTAAGGTGAATGGTGTAATAGAACTTTTTAGTTTGATTAAGCTTTTACAATACTCTATACCTAATATATTGTTCGAAGAATTAAAAAAATCCCCTAATAATAAGTTTGATGTTTTTATGTCTGAATTTATTAAATAATCATAAAGTGCATTAGCTCTTGCTAAAGGGTACACAATACCTTTAGATAAATACTCTTTTAATAATGTTTTAAATTCAATAGGTTCTTCAAGTAATATATTTGAAATATTATATAAATCATTAATATCTCCGTGTTCGCTACCAAAGCAAATATTATCTACTATGCCTAAGCTGTTTAGAAGACTTACTGCGCCTAGTGAAAAAAATTCTGCTGAGGACACACTATAAACAGATGGAAGTTCTATTACTAAATCTACTCCATTATTTAGAGCCATTTTAGTTTTTGTCCATTTATCTATAATCGATGGGATTCCACGTTGAGTAAAATTTCCACTCATAACACAAATTAAAGCATCACAATTTGTGAGTTTTTTGGTTTTGTTGATATGATATACATGACCATTATGTAATGGATTATATTCAACAATTATGCCTGAAATATTCATTAAATCACCTCATTAAAGCTAATATAGAACTTATATTTATTTATATTATATAATACAAAATGAATAAATAAAAGTATATATANATTAGTAAAATATAAAAATATTGAAAATTAAAATATATTTATTATGATATAGGTGAATGATTTTGACATTTTATGTTGAAATGTATAGGCGGAAAGGTGTATATTAGTATAGTATGTTATTAATGGTCATAAATTAATAATAATTGAGAGGAGACATAAAAATGACATTTATAGAAAAGATATGTAAAAAGGCTCAGGCAGATAAAAAAAGAATAGTACTTCCAGAAGGTGAAGAGGATAGAACTATAAAAGCTAGTGAAATCATAAAGCAAAATTCATTAGCTGAGGTAATATTAATAGGGGACATAAGTATAATTAAGGGAAAAGCAGCTAAATTTGGAGTTAACCTTGAAGGTATAGAAATTGTAGACCCAAAAACTTCTGAAAAAACTGAGGTATATGCAAAAGAATTTTATGAACTCAGAAAAAAGAAAGGAATGACTATAGAAAAAGCGTCAGAGACAGTTAAGGATTGTGTGTATTTTGCAACTATGATGCTTAAAATGGGTGGGGTCGATGGAATGGTTTCAGGAGCAGTACATTATACTGGTGATTTACTTAGACCAGGAATGCAAATAATTAAAACTGCACCAGGGATGAAGATTGTTTCAAGTTTCTTTATAATGGAATTACCAGACAATTTATATGGAGAAAATGGGCTTCTTTTATTTGGTGATTCTGCTGTTAATATAAATCCTACTGCAGAAGAACTAGCAGATATAGCTATTAGTACTGCAGATAATGCAAAAGCATTATGCGATTTTGAACCTAAGGTTGCAATGTTATCTTTTTCAACTAGAGGTAGTGCAAAACATGAATTTGTTGATAAAGTAGTGAAAGCTACTGAGATTGCAAAAGCTGCTAGACCAGATTTACAAATTGATGGCGAACTTCAGTTAGATGCTGCTATTGTTGGTACTGTAGCAAGGCTAAAAGCACCAGATAGTACAGTAGCTGGAAATGCAAATGTTTTAATATTTCCAGATATACAATCAGGAAATATCGGTTATAAATTAGTGCAAAGATTTGCAAAAGCAAAAGCTATTGGACCAATATGCCAAGGGTTTGCGAAACCTATAAATGATTTATCAAGAGGGTGCAACGTGGATGACATAGTTAATGTTGTTGCGGTAACTGCGGTGCAAGCTCAAAGTAACAAATAATTTTATATAAATAAACATTTGAAAAATATATAATTTGGAGGCGAATTTAATGAAAGTTTTAGTTATAAACTGTGGGAGTTCATCACTTAAGTATCAATTGATAAATATGGAAAATGAAGAATGCTTAGCACTTGGATTAGTAGAGAGAATAGGAATGGAAGGATCAATATTAACACAAAAGGTTAATGGTGAAAAATATATAATTAATGAGTCAATGAAAGACCATACAGATGCTATTAGATTAGTAATTGGAGCACTTGTAGATGCTAAGCATGGTGTTATTAAAGATTTATCAGAAATAGATGCTGTGGGCCATAGAGTAGTCCATGGTGGAGAAAAATATGCAAAATCAGTTTTAATTAATGCTGATGTAATGAAAAGCTTAGAGGAATTTGTAAAACTCGCACCTCTTCACAATCCAGCTAATATAATTGGGATAAACGCTTGTAAAGAATTGATGCCAAATGCTCCTATGGTAGCAGTGTTTGATACTTCATTCCATCAAACAATGCCAGAAGTTGCGTACATATACCCACTTCCATATGACTTATACACTAACAATGGTATTAGAAAATACGGATTCCACGGAACATCTCACAGATATGTTTCAGATAAAGCTGCGGAATTAATGGGTAAAGATATAAAAGATCTAAAAATAATTACTTGTCATTTAGGTAATGGAGCTAGTATTGCGGCCATTCAAAATGGTAAATCAATAGAAACAAGTATGGGGTTCACTCCACTTGAAGGAATAGCTATGGGAACTAGATGTGGAAGTATTGACCCAGCTATAGTAACATATATAATGAAAGAATTAAACTTAACAATTGATCAAGCAAATGATGTAATGAATAAGAAATCAGGTGTACTCGGAATATCAGGAATAAGTAGCGACTTTAGAGATTTAGAAGCAGCTGCACATAAAGATGGAAATCATAGAGCACAGCTAGCAATTGATATATTTTGCTATAAAGTTAAAAAATTTATAGGTTCTTATGCTGCAGTAATGGGTGGAGTAGATGTAATTATATTTACTGCTGGACTTGGCGAAAATTCTCCGGAAACTAGGGTGCAGATATGTAGCGGGCTAGAATTCTTGGGAGCAGTTATAGATGAGTCAAAGAATAATGTACGTGGAAAAGAAGCGGAAATTAGCATTGATGATTCTAAAACTAAAATATTTGTTATACCAACAAATGAAGAATTAGTAATTGCGAGAGACACCCAATCTTTAATATAACAAAATTAATGCTAATTTTTATGATAAATAATTCTTGACTTTTTACTGTATTGTTTATATAATAAACTGTGTTTGATGTAAGTAAAAAACAATTTAGTTAGG
>JGI24143J45723_1001423_pt1 | contig 11343 bp, 7 predicted proteins | sample BarGraIncu00432A_FD_45723 | JGI IMG/M metagenome (IMG submission 45723)
GCAATCAAGAAGGTGGCGGCCACATTGACGGGAGATAGATGATTAAGCAGCATCAATGCGGTGATGGCTAATATGGCTTGCATCGTACTCACGATAAGCAGGATAAATGATTTGCTTAGCCAATACGCGATGCCGTTTTTCGGTTTGTCGTTTTTATCGTACAATGGATAAAAAAGGCAGAAAGCCATCGCCCCCAGATAAAGTGCCAATGAGATGATGTAAGGCGCCATACTGGTACCGTTGTTATCAACAGTGGAAAAACTTTCTTCATCGGATATTGTGGGAGACACAAACATTTCGATGTTCTTGTCATTGGTATTAACCGCTGCAAGGGCTAGCGCACCATCGGACATTTTTCCGGCGAGCAACTGACTGCCGTCTTTGAGGGAAACAATTCCGTTGCCCAGTGTTTGTGATCCGGCCGCCAGCTGTGACGAACCGCTGCTGATTTGGCCGGCACCATTTGCCAGCTGGCTGGCTCCGGAGATTAACTGACTGGAATTTGCACTTAGTAACGAAGAACCATCCGCAAGTTGCACAACACCGCTGGTCAAAAGCGGCGTCTGATTATTGAGCTCAGTCATGGCCAATGCCAATCCGTTTGAACCGGTCGCCAATGTTTCGGACTGATTATTCAACGCTTGTAAACCAGCGGCAACACTGTTTACTCCGGCGGTATATTGTGCGACACCGGAAATCAGGCCGGCATTTTCATCATTCATTCCCTGCTGAAGCTGTTCCAATCCTTGATCCATCCCGCTCAAAGCCTGAATCAACGGTTCCGTGTTTCCGGCAGAAGCTGTTTCAGCGGTTGAATTGCCAAGATTCTGAATCCTGCTCGCCGAATCACCGATGATATCGCTGTTGACAGCGAGACTGCTGTGAAGACTTTCTAAAGCATCGGCCTGGGCTTGGACTTGAGGATCCGCAGAAGTTTTCAGGCTTTCGATGACTGCATCCAATGAACCCAGATCGTTTTGAATACTCTTTGTGTTTGTCAGAATATCAGTAGTACTGTCGCTGAGACCGGAAAGATCCGTTGCTGTTGCCTGCGGTTGATTCTGGATGAGTGATGCAAGAATTTGACCATTGACTGCTTTAACCTGATTGATGCCATCAGCTACTGAGGAAACACCGGCGTTAAGGCTGTCACTGGAAGAGGATAGCTTCTGACTGCCGTCAGCGAGCAGGCCAACCCCAGTCGTATATTGGTCAATGCCTGTATTCAACTGGTTTGTACCGGACTGAATCTGGCTGATCCCGCTAGTCAGGGTTGGAAGTTGCCCATTAAGCTGCTGCAGTCCCTGGCTGAGTTCTCCGACACCATCGGTATACTCCGTAAGACCAACCGAAAGCGTTTTGGCACCATCACTGAAGGTAAGGCAGCTTTCAGATAATTTTGAAAGATTGGCCGTGATCTGCTGATTGCCATTTTCCAGCTGTTCTGATCCGTCATTGATAGCCGTTGCCCCGTCAGCTGCCTGGTTCATTCCGGTTTTCAAAGTCGAAATTTGTTTAAACATGACTTCTGTATAGGTTTGAGTCACCTTGTCAGAAACACTGTTTTTAATCGAAGTTGCCGCTGCGCTTGCTATTTTGGAAGCAAATAAATTCTCGCCAGGATTGATTTCATAGGAAAGCACCATGGGTTGAGGATCGAAATTCATCAAGGTTGCGGCATTTTTCGAAAAATCTTCAGGGATGGTGATGACCATATAATAGTCGCCATTTTTCAAACCAGCCTGTGCTGTTTGCGAATCAACAGACTCAAAGGCAAGCGGCTTTTCATCTGCGAGGGTCCTGGTCAATTCTGCCCCGATATTAAGGGTGTTGCCATTATCATCGCAGGCTTTGTCTTCATTGACAAGAGCAACCGGCAACTGGCTGATTTTTGAATAGGGATCCCAAATTGAGGATAAAAAAATCGTGGTATACAAGGTTGGAACGAGTGATAGGACGATGATCAGCACAATTAAAAATTTATTGTTTTTGAGATTTTGAAATTCATTTTTTAGCATACGCAGTACCTCCTTTTAAACAAGATCTTTTTCAACAATTATATTCCAGTTAACGGTTCCAAGATTATTACCTTCATCATAATATCTTAGTTGTCTCAGCGTGCATTTTTTCAACCGATTTTTATATAAAGTTTCGGCTTCGGAAAGAATAGAGATTACTTCGTTTTTGTTTTTTTCAATGGTTTTCGGCATTAAGAAAACTTTTTCTACCAGACCGGAAGGAACAAAAAAGGGATCGGAACCTTCAATAGTCTCGAAAACGTCTAATAGAGTGATGGACTCATCGGATTTTGCCAGGGTAAAACCACCGGTTTTTGATGCATTTGAATTAATCAGCCCTCTGACCACTAACTTTCGTAAAACTTTTTTAAGATAAGATTCCGATACCTGAAGGCGAGTGCTGAGGGTAACGCTTTTTATTGGCAATCCGTCTTTTTGTGAAGCCAACATTAATAAAATGCAGATAGCCTGTTCTACACCACTGGTTATTTTCATTTTTTCACATCCTTTTCTTATATCTGTGGATATTATACGTCTATAGATATAAAATGTCAATGGAAAATCGAGCTTGTTAGAAAATTAATTTTCTTTGTTAGAATTTATTTTGGACGGCCTATCTTTTTTTAGAATATAGACTGGTTAAATAGTATATGGAGCAATAAAATAATCAGCTTCTTCGTTATATTAATGAAGGGGTGATGCAAACCTAAATATTTTTAATTTTGATAGGATGAAAAAATGGAGTTATCGAACTATATTTTATCTTATAGACTTAATTAAGCTAAATCGTTATAATCAGAGTATACAATTTTAATAATACGATAATGAAAAAGCGATTGAATGAAAGATTTTTCTTTGGCAATAACGGGTATAATATGTTAAAAAAATATAAATTGGAGAAAATATTTTCATGAAAAGAAAATTAAAAAACGGGATAAAACTAATAATAATGATTGTCACTGTTTCATTGATTCTGCCAGCTGGAATTTTGGCTGAAGAGCCTGCAAATAGTGATAAACAGTTAGTTAGTATAGAAAGTCAGAACAGTTACAATCAAGAAGAGAGTGCGGCTGTTTCTGATAATGATGCAAGTACACCAGTTATCGAAACGATGGAGCAAGTGCCGAATCTTGACGAAAAAAATAATTTGGATCAACAGGTTGTTGTTATATATGCAAAAAATAGTGAAACAAATATTAAAGACCTTTCTCTGACGACAAGTGAGGTTGTATCGGGTGAACATTTATCCAGTCGAGTTGACGTTATTGAAGTAAGTGAGGGTACTAACGTTGATGAATTAATGACCAAATTAAAAGACAATTCGAATGTACTCGCCGTCGGTAAAAACGGCAAAATTCAGACGTCATCACTTCCTAATGATCCCTATATTACGAATGGATCGGCATGGCAATTCGAGAAAATTGGAGAAGATAAAACGTGGAATCAGGTATCGAATACTGAACCAGTTGTAGTTGCTGTTATTGATACCGGATTAAATATGAGTCACCCGGACATTGTGGGCAATACAGTCAGTGGACATGATTACGTTGCAAATAGCACTGGGGTGGTGGATCTTGCCGGTCATGGAACCGAAGTGTGTGGCTGCATCGCAGCTATTGCAAATAATGGTATTGGCACAGCCGGGGTTTCAGGACTTTCAAATATAAAAATTGCACCCTATCGAACCGGTGGCGAATATGATGGCGATACATCACTGGATGTCGGCTATATTTGTGCAGCCATAATGGATGCAGCTGATCGACCAGAAGTTAGAGTCATCAATATGAGTTTTGGTGGGTATGATCAATATACTGGTCTTGAGTCAGCAATACAATATGCTGTCAAAGCAGGCAAAATACTTGTTGCAGCAGCAGGAAATGAAGGGAATTTGTCCGCTTATGCCGGGAAATATGCTTATCCTGCATCATATAATGGCGTTATTTCAGTTGCAGCAACTACATCCGGAGATGGACATGCTTATTTTTCTCAATATAATGATTGCGTTGATTTATGCGCACCCGGGCAATCCATTTTAACAATAACTCACGACGGTTCATATGGATCAGTGAGTGGAACGTCTTTTTCAAGCCCAATTGTTGCCGGTTCCTGTGCGGTGTTATTGGCAAAAGATCCAAGTCTAACTGCAACGCAGGTTGAAACAGCTTTGGAAGATACCGCTGTGGATTTAGGAACGGCAGGAAAAGATAACTATTATGGAAATGGAAGGATTCAATTAGATGCTGCGGTTGGGTCCATTGTTGTAAGTACACCTTTAAAAATAGACAGTTTTGTGACAGATAAATTTTCAGGTCAGGCGGTTAATACGAGTGTTCAATTAAGCGCAGAGGCCAGTGGCGGAACAAGTCCGTATCAGTATAAATTTTATTATCAATTGGGCAGTTCAACAGTTGTGATCAATGATTTTTCAACAAAGAGTTCAGCAACATTTACGCCATCAGAAGCTGGAACTTATTCATTGTTGGTTGATGCTAAAGATGCAAATGGTGATATAGTGACTCAAACAATCAGTGATTATGTTATTAAGACTCCATCAATTAAAGGAATATCCAGTACTTATCAAACGCATATCCAAAACGTTGGCTGGCAAGGATGGAAAAGTGATGGACAATTAAGTGGGACTACAGGACAATCCCTTCGTTTAGAAGGAATTGAAATTAAAATGAATAATCTTGGGTATAATATTGGTGTTGCGTATCAGACACATGTCCAAAATATTGGCTGGCAAGGATGGAAGAGGGATGGGGAATTAAGTGGTACTACCGGACAATCTCTTCGCCTGGAAGGGATTCAGATTCGGCTGACGGGAACGGATGCAGATGAATGTGATATATATTATCAAGTCCATGCTCAAAATTATGGCTGGCTGGATTGGGCAAAGAACGGAGAAAGCGCGGGGACAGCTGGTTTATCTTTAAGACTGGAAGCCATAAGAATTATAGTTGTGCCAAAAGGTTCGGCCGCACCAGGGGCAACGGATCAACCGTTTATATCATAATTTGAAAAGCAAAGAAAAAAGAAGAATTATTGGTAAAATGCCAGGGTTCTTCTTTTTTTGTTAAAAATAAATGAATATAAACAACCTTTGTTGTTGGACCGAACTGGATGACCTTACAAAATTGAAAGTTCAAACCATCAACTTTGTAAGGTTGATCGATGGCAGACCAAAAAAAATAATGATAGACTTAGTTTAAAGTAAATGATTGGAGGCATATTTATGCCAGTATTAAAAGTCAGTGATGTAAAAAAAGTGTATGGTTCAAAACAGGGTGGGAGTGTATCCACCGCACTTAATGGGGTGAGTTTTGAAATCGAACAGGGTGAGTTTGTAGGGATTATGGGTCCGTCTGGAGCAGGAAAGTCAACGCTGCTAAATGTCATCGCGACAATCGATACCGTTACGGCAGGTGAAATTTCGATTGGGGGACAGGATATATGCCGGATTAAAGAACCGGAGCTTTCCGATTTCCGAAGAAGTAAGCTTGGTTTCATTTTTCAGGACTACAATCTGCTGGATACTTTGACATTAAAGGAGAATATCGCCCTTCCGCTGATTTTATCAAAAAAAAGTCTGAAAGAAATTGAGGCGGCGGTTAAGAATGTGTCGGCTGAATTGGGAATAGGAGATATTTTGGGAAAATACCCCTACGAGGTTTCAGGCGGCCAGCGTCAGAGAGCGTCTGCGGCCAGGGCGATTGTCAACTCCCCCGAGTTGATTCTTGCCGATGAGCCAACGGGTGCCCTTGATTCTAAATCATCGAAGGATTTGCTGCAATGCATGCAGAGGCTCAACGAAAAAAATCAGGCAACAATTATGCTTGTAACCCATGACGCCTTTGCGGCAAGCTTTTGCAAACGGATTATTTTTATCAAGGATGGAGTTTTGTTTATGGAAATATTCAATACCGGAACCAGAAAGGAATTTTTTGACAAGATCCTAAAAGTCCTGTCTTCGTTAGGGGGGGATAACAGTGAACTTTTTTAGTCTTGCATTGAACAATATAAAAAAGAAATTCGGAACGTATTTGATCTATCTGATCAGCACCACATTTGCGGTAACCATCTTCAGCATTTTCTGTTCGATCTATTTTAATCCGCAATTTTCAAGTTACCGATTTGGAGCCGGTAAGATAACGGTTTTATTCAAAGCTGCAGCCATCGCAATTGTGCTATTCTCTTCGGTTTTTGTACTGTATTCCAACAAGTTTTTTGTCAAAACAAGAAAAAAGGAAATTGCGATTTATTCGCTGGTGGGCATGAAAAAAAGTCAGATTGGTCGGATGCTATTTTATGAAAATATCATCATGGGACTGATCGCAACCGCTTGCGGGACTGTTTTGGGAGTTGCTTTTTCACGCTTTTTTTCGATGATCTTATTGAAGCTCATGGCCGATGGAACAGCGGTGACCTTTTCAGTTCAATGGCAGGCAGTGATCACAACGGTGGTGGCTTTTCTGATTTTGTTCATGATCAGTTCGCTTAACGCCTATGGGATAATTTACCGCTATAAACTCATTGAGTTGTTATCGGCAAATAAAGAAAGTGAAAAATTACCCAAATATTCGGTAATGGGTGGAATACTATCGATCGTCCTGATTATTCTTGGCTACACAATTGCCATGGTCATGAATGTCAATGAAGGGGGATTTCACCTGATGATCCCGGCACTGGTTGTGTTAGTTTGTATCGTCATCGGAACACTGATGCTTTTTAAAAATTTTATTCCCATGGCTATGTTGGCACTGAAAAAAAACAAAGCCTTCTATTACAAAGCGGAAAATATTATCAGCATCTCTCAGATTGTCTATCGGATTAAAGCCAATTCTAAAATGCTGAGCATTATCACCATTACCTGTGCCATCGCAATCACGATGATGAGCGCGACCTTCTCCATGTACCGGGCCTTAGGTGATCTGGTGCCCTACTACTCGCCATTTTCATATATGAGTAAAAATATCGATGATCAGCAGTTTAATGAGATGCTTGAAGTGATAAAACAGACCGGAGAAGTTAAGGTGACAGCCACCAATCAGTTTGAAATCATAAAAACACAGTTACAGAATGATGATTATTCAATTGAAACAGAGAACAACCCGGGAATGACGGTTGATGGGTTTATTATGTCTCAAAGTACTTATCGTTCAATCATTAAGGATGCAAAAGTTGAAACAGGTGCTTTTCACAATATAAAAACAGATTTCAATATGGATTTAAAAGATGGTGAAGGCTATTTTATTGATGGCAATACAAAAAAAGATTACTGTGAAAATCTAACGGGAAGTCTAATGAATCTGGAATTTTCAAATGTGACAGACACTTATACGATTGTCGGGGTATCGTTGCATAAATATATTGGCATTCTGGATTTGTATTTAAAACCAACGCTGGTTTTAAGTGATGTGGCCTATAATCACTATCGGGAACAGGCCGGAGCAGACGATGTGGTGAAATTTACCGGGATTATGTTTGATAATCCGGCCGGATCGGAAAATACGGTGGCGGCATTAAATAAAATCATCCCCGAGAATAGCCAATCAAGCAGTACCATGGGAATCGCTAATCTGAGTTATATCGGCGTCCATCAATCGATCTTTTCACTGTATGGAGCTTATGTGTTTATCGGATTATTTATCGGCATCTTGTTCTTGCTTGCTTCCGGCAGCATTATGTATTATAAACAAATTATTGAGGCTCAGGAGGAAGTGAACCGATATGATATACTCAAGAAAATCGGGATGAGCAGAGCTGAGATAAAAAAATCCGTTGTCAAACAATTGGCCATCGTGTTTGGATTGTCGTTAACAGTTGGGCTGTTGCATTCTACCTTTGCTTTATTGACCTATAACCGAACGATGGATCTTGCTGGAAAAGAGTTGCCAACCATGATCAACGCCGGCATTATTGTGGGGATCTACATTATCATCTACTGCTTTTTCTATCTTTTGTCGGTCAATAGCTACATGCGCATTGCCTGGGGCCGGGAAAAATAATTTTCGAATATGGCCTGGGATAAAGTATAATGTAAAAGGATGATTATATCGTCATAGGTTGTTGACAAACCCGTACCGACCAATTGTTAATCAGTTGTTTGCTTGCAATTCGAACAACACGATATAACAATTGTCGGTACTGCGTTAGTACTTTGTCTACAGTCTGGGATGATTTTACCGTTATCCTTTAGGGTTTTGTCTTTAGAAGGAAGGGTGATATTTATTGTTTAAACTATTGGTGATTGAGGATGAGGCGAAAATCGCCGGCATCATGGTGGAAAACCTGTCAAAAGCCGGATATGATGCCGCAGCGGTGACGGATTTTTCCGATATCCTGCCTAAATTTATCGCGTTCAAGCCGGATCTGGTGCTGCTGGATATCATTCTGCCCATTTATGACGGGTATTACTGGTGTGGTAAAATCCGGCTGTTTTCAAAGGTACCGATTATTTTTGTTTCATCCAAAAGCACAGATATGGATATCATCATTGCAACCAATATGGGCGGTGACGATTTTATTGTCAAGCCGTTTTCAATTGACATTCTGCTTGCCAAGGTCGCTGGGCTTTTGAGACGAACCTATTCCTATGATAATACCGAAATGGATATTATTGCCCATGAAGGACTGATTTTCAACAGGGGCAGCGGGGTGGTGTCCGTTAATGAAAACAGTATGAAACTCACAAAAAATGAAGCCCAGATACTGGCGCTGCTGCTTAAAAACCGGGGAAAACCAGTCAGCCGGGAAAGAATCATGCGAAGTCTATGGAAAGATGCTAGTTTTATTGATGACAATACCCTAACCGTGAACATCACGCGTTTAAGAAAAAAGCTCAGGGATCTTGGCCTTGAAAACGTCATTGAAACAAAAAAGAATCTGGGTTATATGATATGACGCTTAAAGATTATTTATTGGATAAAAAGTTTCTTGTTTTTCTCTATCTCATGACATCTCTATTCACCGGTATTGTGATCTATATTGGCGAATCGATCTCCTTAATTCGATCTAACGGCTTGTATGTGGTTGAGGTATCCTTACTGTTATTTGTTGTTTATTTGACTGTAGATTTTTTGCGTAAAAAGAACTACTATAAAAAACTGAAAGAAATATCCGATGTTGAAGGACTGGACTGGGTGAATTCCCTACCGGTGCCGGCAAGTTCGGAACAACGGATCTACCATGAACTCCTGCAGAAACAATATCGGGGGATCAATAGAAAGCTAAGCGAACACCAGTCAAAAAGCATCGAGGATACAGAGTTTATAACCATGTGGGTGCATGAAATCAAAACGCCGATTGCTGCGTCCAAGTTGATCATCGAAAACAGTTTAAATGCTCCAACAGAGGAAATTCTGTATAGTATTGAGGATGAGATCGATAAAATCGAAGACTTTGTGCAGATGACGTTATTTTATTCCAGAGCGGATGATTTCGCAAAAGATTATATCCTCAACAGCATCAGTCTGGATAAAGTTGTCAGGGAATGCATAAAACGGGAATATGCGAGCATTACGAATAAAAATCTAAATTTACAGTTGGATAATCTTGATTTTCAAATTGATACCGATGAAAAATGGCTGGGCTTTATCATCAAGCAAATTGTCGACAATGCTGTTAAATATTCATACCCAAATGGGAAAATAAGAATTTATGCAGAACAGCAGGATACTGAAACGGTTCTGATCATTGAGGATCAGGGACCAGGTATCAAAGAAGAGGATATCCGGCGTGTTTTTGATAAAAATTTCACTGGTAATAATGGCCGGAAATTTGAGGCTGCAACGGGTTTTGGACTTTACCTGAGCCAGAAGATTGCGCGCAAGCTGGACCATCATATTGCCATCTTTTCTGATTATGAAAAGGGAACAAAGGTATCCGTCCATTTTCCCGTCTGGAACGATTATTATGATGTTTGACGTTGGTGAAACTATCGATGCTTTCACAAATAGGAGAAAATAAATTAGGTGATTGCGAAGTTCACGGTAGTTTTTGAAAACGCTTATGAAAATAAATAAAAGGAGAGAAATCAATGAAACCTATCGTAGCGATACCCATGGGAGATGCCGCTGGAATCGGTCCTGAAATTATAGTAAAGGCGTTAACTGATGCAATGGTACAGGAAAAAGCCAGATGCATCATTGTCGGTGAGAAAAACGTATTGCAGCAGGCACTTGATTTTTGCAATATTAAATTGAAGATCAATGTTGTAACGAACCCTGGTGAGGGAAAATATGAACCTGATATTCTGAATCTGATTGATCTAAAGAATATTTCAATGGTTCAGTTAAAAATCGGTGAAGTGCAAGGAATGACCGGTCAGGCGGCCTATGAATATATTTCAAAGGCGACTCAGTTGTGCTTGGAGAAAAAGGCGGATGTCCTGGCGACGACACCGATAAACAAGGAATCTTTGAAAGTAGCAAAAGTGCCATATATCGGGCATACTGAAATAATTGGGGCAATAACAAAAACAGATAATCCTCTGACCATGTTTCAGGTGCATAATCTGAGAGTCTTCTTTTTTAGTCGGCATGTGTCATTGAAAGATGCCTGTGATCAGGTAAAACAAGATAATTTGGCTGCCTTTATTGATCAGTGTGTTGATGCACTGGAAATCTTAGGCATCAAAAATCCCCATATTGCAATAGCAGGGCTTAACCCCCACAGTGGAGAGCATGGCTTGTTTGGGCGGGAAGAAGTCGATGAGGTGATGCCGGCAGTTGAAGCGGCAAGAGCAAGGGGGATTGATATCGACGGCCCCATCGGTGCGGACAGTGTCTTTCATTTTGCACTGAAGGGTGCTTACGATGCGGTACTGTCTTTGTATCATGATCAGGGACATATTGCGACTAAAATGGTTGATTTTGAAAAAACAATATCACTCACCATCGGCATGCCGATATTACGAACATCGGTGGATCATGGAACGGCATTGGATATCGCTGGAAAGGGAATTGCGAGTCCGGTGAGCATGATTGAAGCAATCCGTCTGGCTGTTGAGTACGCCCCGAATTTCAATAGAAAAAATAGTAAAAAAAACGGACGAATGCAAAATCTTGGATAGCGTTTAAAATTACGGAAAAAGAAAAAGACAAACCCTTTGTGACACCAATTGATTATCTGGTTATGCATATCAAGGCAACAGGGGGAGCCTGTTTTATCTTGAAACATCATCATTGGGGCCAATATAGGTTTGTCATTTTTCCATAGAGGTATGGGGATGCGGACAATAACCTGGACTTAAAACAGGAGATTAACCATGTATTCATATAAAGAACGAATCAAAGCCGTAGAGCTTTATATAAAATATGATCAA